>Ga0209537_1000452_pt1 | contig 49788 bp, 36 predicted proteins | sample BioPla4DNA1_FD_187698 | JGI IMG/M metagenome (GOLD analysis project Ga0209537, IMG submission 187698) | Biogas fermentation microbial communities from Germany - Plant 4 DNA1 (SPAdes) (version 2) | ecosystem: Engineered > Bioreactor > Anaerobic > Digestate | place: Bielefeld, North... | reverse complement strand
CGGCAAGTACCTCATGCTGGCCGCGAAAGAGGATGTAATCATAACCCGCAGCGGCATGGTCATAGCAAAATTGACGGCTGTTGAGGACGACGCCGCGGGGGAGGAGAAAGTATCTGAAAACCTGACCAAGTACGGGTGGTACGGCGGCAGAAAGGCAACATACGAGGAATTCCTGGAGCTAACCCGGCATAGCGAGGATCGCTACGAATATATTGACGGGGAAATATATTATCTCGCCTCGCCAAAAACCGTACACCAGGTTGTTTTAACCGAGCTCCTTGTTATTTTTCATAACTGGTTCCAGGGGAAAGAGTGCCGGCCGCTGGTAGCTCCGTATGACATCACCCTGAGAAGGCACGAGAAAGATATCAATGTGGTTCAGCCCGATCTCATGGTGATCTGCGACCTTGAGGAAAAGCTGGATGATGACGATTATTACAGGGGTGTGCCCACCCTTGTCGTGGAAGTATTATCTGAAGGAACACGCAGCAAAGACATGGTTAAAAAACTGGATCTCTACATGTCTTGCGGTGTCACGGAATACTGGATTGTCAATCCGTTTAACGAAGAGGTAATTGTTTACCTCTTTCAGGAAAAAGACATTGTCAACAGCGCCACTTACCGGAAACCTGATTGCGCCGAATCCTTCCACTTTAAAGGGCTGTCGGTAGAACTGGCTCGGATTTTCACTTGAGCTGGGTATCCAGTAAATGCTGCCGGAGATGTGGACATTTTGCCTGGGCTTGCCCTGTGTAAAAATGATTGGTAATATTCTAGCAAGGATTAGGTCTTTCCCGGCAGATTGGGCAGCGGCACCGGAGTAAACAAACCTGGGTAGGCAGGGATGCTTGGATTGGAGAAAGCGCTGCGCAAAATAATAGAAAAAAGCTCTCGCCGAATTGTCTCTACCTTAGCCTTGGAGCATGAGCTGCAGGGGCGCCTGGGCCGCAACGGCCAGGATGAATGGAGCTATGAGTCCTTTGCCCGGGCCATGGAGAAGCTGGTGGAAGAGGGGCTAATTGTACCGGTCAAGGCCTCGGGATATAACGGGCGCATTCCTCCCTTGGCGGTTCGCTATCGACGCATTGCCAGGCCGGTTTCCCCTCCCCCGGAGCTGTTCCACTTTCGCTCCCAGATGGATTTAAGCTATTTTGCGCGAAGGCCCCAGGAGTTTTACCGCTACCAGGACATTTTGCAGGCTATCGATAGATACCTGGTTGGGACCGCGCAGGAGAAGCCCTCGGTTTGGGACACGCTCAATGAGCGCTCCTTTCAGCTCACCGGTGACGAGAAGTTCCTGGACTCCGCCGAAGGGGCGGACCTGCTCCGACGCATCCAGGTCAGCCACGAAGATCTGCATTGCTATCCTGTAGCGGAGCCCTTTTTTTACCGCCTGCTTGATGACCGCATCAGGCAGGCGAAATCGATAAACGTGCTCGTCATTGAGAATAAAGATAGCTTTCATACCTTCTGCTGCCTGCTGGGAGAAGGCAGCCTAATTTTGCGCCCTCCGGTTAGCCTGGCAATCTACGGGGAAGGCAACAAGATCTGCGGCAGCTGGCCTTTCTTCAATGAAATTCCCGGCCCGGCCGGCAAACAGATACGGGCTTACTACTATGGCGATCTTGATCCCATGGGCTTAATTATTCTGCAACGCTGGCAGAAGGCGGTGCAGCGTGCCAGGGAAGAAAACAGGGGGAACGATTTGGCGAGCGCCCTGGAGATTTTGCCTGCGCAAGGCCTTTATCGAGCTCTACTGCAGCAGGGGCGGGATCGGGAATTAAAAATAAAGGCTGAAGGCCTTTTACCCGCAGCTGACCTGGAGCTGCTTTGGACCCAGTTTGCTCCGGAGCTGCGCCGCTCCATTGAAGAGCTGTGGGCACGGGGCCGGATGGTTCCCCAGGAAGCTTTATCCGCTTCGCGACTTGCCGAGTTAAAGGAGATCACTCTATGAGTGAGCAAGGGAAGCTCAATTTTTCACCCGACCTCCTTCTCGGCTCTTTTCCTTCCGGAGGAGAGGGCGCTGACTTCTCCATGCTGGAAGGCTTTGGCCAGCGGATGGAAGCCATCTTGCAATTTTTCCCCCTCTACGAGCTGAAGCAGAAGCATTCTTTGACCGAGTACTACGGCTTTGAACTGGGGCTGAGCCTGCTGCTTTACATTATGGAAAAGATGCTGCGCAACAGCCCCTGTACTTACGAGGACAGCGAAAACTTTATTATAAAGATGCTCTCTTTGCTGTTAAGGCGCCCGGTGGATGAAGAAGAAGGCCGCCAGGTGGCGCGCAAGCTCATCGAGGAGATCACGAACCGCGGCAGCCCCTTCAAGTACCGCTACCTCGATCCTCTAACCGGACGGGAGGAAGAATTAAAGTTCCGGCTGGTGGAGCAGCGGCCCTATACCTCCTGGAGCGGAGAAGACACCGTGATCATGCGCCTGACGGAAAAAGGGCTTGACCTGCTCTTTAAATCGCGGGAGATTTATCACGATCTGCACTTTTCGGTAATGCAGCTCTACCTGGACCAGCAGATCCGGCGGGGCGTCTTCGATGAAGCCTTGAACACGGTCAGGGAGCTGGCCGTGGCGGTGGAGAACATCGAGGAGCAATGCCGGCGCCAGCGGGAAAATGTGCGTCGCAACGTGGTGGAGTCGCTGAAAACCCCGGATTACGGGCGGTTGTTGCGGCGTATGGAGGAGCAACTGCACCGGGAGCAGGAGACCTTTGAAAATATAAAACAGCTTGTTCGCGAAACTAAGCAGCGGCTTGAATCCGCTCCCCCCACGCCGGATAACCTTTCCCGGCAGGAGAAGGTGGCCAGGCTGGCTCATAACCTAAACGTGGTAGCCGCTCGTCACCTGGAACTCATCAGCACCCGCTTCAAGCTGGAGAACCTGGTCAGCCAGTTGCTCCAGGAATGCATCTACCAGAGCATGATGGTGCGATTTCATATGCGGCGGGAATTTTTAGGCACCGTGTTAAAGTATAGCCCGCCTGGCGAGCGGCTGACCCGCACTGCGCTGCAACCGCTGCTAAGGCCGAAAGCGCCTTCCTTGCTGGGGCCGGAAACTTTTCTCTCGTCCCAGCGCTTGCTGAGCCGGGAGCGGGAGCGCCCCCTGGAAATGGAGTCGGAGGAGCCGGATCACGAGGCCTGGGCGGCCTGGCAGGCTGCGGAAGAGGCGCGCCGGGAGCGGACGATTAACCTGTTAAAGCGTTTTTTTGCTGCCATCCTCGAAAGTTTGGCCCAAAACGGCCTGGTGGAGACACCTATTCTTGCTGCTGCCGCCTTGGGCCGGGAGGCTGCCCCGGAAGAGACGGCTGCATTCGCCTACCTGCTCCTGCTGCTGCACCAGGGGCGCCAGTTTAATGCTTCCCTTCCCTGGAAGTACGTCCCCGGCGATGAAGACCTGGTGGAATATGCCTTCTACCAGCTGCTCCAGGAGCGGCCTGAACTGGCCACCATTGGCCGGGTCCGGGTGGAGGCAGATTCGCAGGTGGTGCAGTTGCTGCATGGCATCGAGCTGCGCAATATCATCATGCGAAGGGTGAGCGCTGATGCAGTACAGCCGCAAGACCGTGGAGACGGCGCTGGAGCTCTTGAAGGAGCTTCTGCAGCATCCCGTGGTGGAGAGGGCTACGCATGAAGACCTGGTGAACCGGGTGCGTTTCGATTCCGAGGTGCGGAACCTGTGGCGCGAAATCATCGAGCCCCTTTTTGAAATCAGCCTAATTTCGGCCGGGGACCAGTTCTACCTGGCCGGGAGCTTGACGGGAGGCATTTTCAGTTACAGAAACGAAGAGCTGCGCGACCTGCTGGGGGTGCAGACCAACCGGGAACTTTATCTCTGCTCTTTCATTGTTCTCACCCTTTTGGCCGCTTTCTATGACAGCGATGATGGGATTGGCCCTTCACGCGAGTCCTTGCTGGTAAGCGAGCTGGCTGAAATGGTGACCACACACCTGCAGGAGCTGGGGAGCAGTCCGGATGTAGAAGAGCTGGAAAACCAAACCCGGGTCAACCTGCGCGGGCCTGCAGAGCTGTGGCTGGACCTTCCTTATCAAAAAGTTGACGTCGTGCATATCCGCAGGTCAGACTGCCGCCTGGCCTACCTGCTTAAGACCATCGACCTGCTGCAGAAACACGGCCTGGTCCGGCTAATTCACGATCGGCAGATCTTCCCCTGCGAGCGTCTAAACCAGCTCATCGCCCATTACTACAACCAGCAGTCCCGGAAAAACGAAATCCTGGAAATGCTCCGCAGCCGCTTGCATCCCGACAGCTCGCCGGAGGAAGAATGAAAGGCCTGGCCATATAAAAGAAAGCCGGCGCCTGCCCAATCAGCTTCTAGCGGCGGTACTGCCTGCGAAGGTGAAAGCAAGGCGATGGCAAAAAACTGCTTCAAAGGAGACGGTCAATATGCCCCGGATTAATCGGGTCAGGGTGCACAACATTCATTTTGAAACCGGCGGCCAGCCCCGCATCTACCACGATACTATCTTCGAACCTTTCGGCGAGAACACGCTCGTATTGCTGGGCAACGGTGGCGGCAAAACGCTGCTGCTGCACCTTATTGCCCAGGTAATCGAGCCCAATGCCACCTTGCAGGGCAGGAAGATCAAGCGGCTGGTGGAGAAGGAGAAATTCACCGGGCATGTCCTGGTGGAGTGGCTCCTGGACGGCGCCGCGCCCCGCTACCTACTGACAGGCTTCTGCTTCGCCGATCATATTGGCGATAGCCATCAGGGGATAGATTACTTTACCTACCTGCACGAGTACGATGGTGAAAATGAATATGATCTCAGCTCTTTCCCGCTGGCGGATGAAGCGAACCGCACCTATAACCTCAGCCAGCTGCAGCAGCTTTTAAAGAACAGCCCGGTCAAGGTTTATGCCTCATATCGCCGGCAGGATTACCAGAAGATGCTGAAAGAGTACCAGATCGATCCGCAGGAGTGGCGCTACATTTTAAAGATAAACGACAGCGAGGGCGGCATCGAAAATTTCTTTGAAGGATGCAGCAGGACGCGCACCCTGCTGGACAAGCTGCTCATTCCCATGATCGATGAGGTGCTGGAGCGGCGGGAAGAACGAGACCCCCTGCGCGAGGCCTTCCGCGGCACCGCCCTAGAAGTGATGGATCTGCCGCAGCTGAAAGTGCAAAGCGAAGCCCTGGAAGCTTTGTCGCACAAGCTGCCCCTCCTGGCCAAGGGCTTCGACCAGGTCGCTCAAGCGCGGCAGCGTTATCTCGAACTGCTTGAGTGGCGGGCCACGCTGCTGAAAACCCTTATCCAGGGCATGGCCCGCCTCGAGGAGCACCGGAATGAGCTGGCGCAGCAGAAAGAGGAAAAGATATCGGCGCGTGGAAAAGCGGAGATGACCCTGGAAGCGCTGGGCGTGGAGGAGAAGAGGCGGACATGGGATGCCGCAGCTAAAAAAGCCGTCGCTCAGGAGAAGCTGGCGGAGGCCGCCCGGCAGCGCTACGAAAGCAGCCGGAAACGTCTCCACCTCTATAAAGCCTTTCAGAAGTGGGGCAGAATCCTCCAGGAAGAAGAAACGCTGGCCGACATAAGGCAGCAGTTGCAATTGCACGAGCAAGGGGAGGCCCAGTTCAAAGAGGAGCTGGAGCGGTTAAGAATGGCAACGGCCCCCTTGCTGCGGTGCGGCCTGAACGCGGTGAGTCACAAAGAGGAAGAGCTCCGGCAGTTGTTGGAGCGGTTGAAAGAGAAACGGGAGGAGCTATTTGAAGAAAAGGCAGAAGCCGAGGTCAGGCTGGGGAAAACGAGAGACGCGCTGCTCCGCCTGCAAGCGCTGCAGGAACAGTTTCAGGAAGAGCGGAAGCGGATCACTGAAAAAATGGCCGACCTGGGGATCTCCTTTGACGCGGCGGAGCCACGCTCAGAGCTGAGCAAGATGGAGCGGGAACTGGAGAGAGCGGAGAAAGAGAAAGACGAAGCAGAAGAGGTGCTGCAGCAGCTGGAGCTTAGCCTAGCCGAGCTCGGGAAGCGCCAGGCAATACTCTCTTCCGATGGAGAGCGTCTTGTGAAGGAAATGCAGCACCTGCGGGAGCAGCATCAGCAGTGGTGGGAGCAGGCGCTGTTTCTAAAAGGGGAGCTTAAGTCCCTGGGCTGCCCGCACCATCCCGGCGAGGATTGCGCCGCGGCGCTGGTCTGGTTAAGCCAGAAAGAAGAGCAGCTGGCCAGGGAGCAGGTAGAAGTGCGGCAGCAGCAGCGCCACTGGCAGGAGCAGGAATTTCTCTGGGGCGAAGGGCGAACCCCGCGGCCGCATGCCGAGATTGACCGGGTGGTGGAGGAACTGAACCGAAACGGCATAACGGCGCAGCCAGTCGTGGAACTGTTTGCCCACTATTCCGAGCCGGAGCGGGAGCAGATGCTTAACGAGCGCCCCTGGCTTCCCTACGCCTTAGTGGTTGAGCCCTCCCAGCTTGAAGAATTAAAGCGGCGCCGCCTCCAGCTGCGGGCGGAGCTTACTGTCCCTGTGCCCCTGGTTTCCCGGACGGACTTTCATGAAGGGGTGAGCCCGGCGGAGCTCTATTTCTTAAGCCACCGGGGGCTGGAGCGTTTCTACTCCGAGGAGAAGATAGAGCAGTATCGCATCAAGATCAGGAGCGAACTGCGGGCTATTGAAGAGAAGCTGCATTTATTGGTCGAGCAGGAGCAGAGGGCCCGGGACCTGGTGGGCCGCCTGGAAGGCTTCCGGCGGGGTTTCGCCTATTCCCGGGAAGCTGACTGGAATGAAGCCATTCGCCTTTTAGAAGAAAAGCGCTCCCGGCTGCTGGCCGACCTGGAAGAGATACGGCACCGCCTTGAGCAGGTCCACAGGGACAAAGATGAGCGCAGGAGCCATTTACAGCAGCTGCGCCATCGGCTGCAGCTGCTGCACCGGGCCCTGGACATGACGCGGGAGTTTTGCCTGCGCTGGGCGGAAAGCAAGAAGAGGGAGGAGGAAGCTGCCCGGCTGCAGGAGCGGCGGATCCAGGAGGAGGAAAAAGTAAGAGAGCTGCAGCAAGCCCTGGCTGCGCAGGATAGCTCTATTGATGAAGCAAAAGAAGAGCTTAAAGGCGTGCAGCACGAGCTGGAGCGGTACCGCGAAGCCTGGTTCAGCTATGTTCAAGAAACAGGCGCAGAAGCCCGGGCTGATCAAGTCGATGCTGAAAAGATAGGTCCCTTCGGCAGCGAGCAGGAGCGGCAGCTTGACCAGCTGCTCATAGAGTTAAAAGCCGGCATAGAAGCCCTGGAGAAGCGCTCCGGCGACTACCAGGCTTTAAGAAGCCAGGAGAAACAGGCTCTTGAGAGGATCGAAGAATGGAAGGAAGAAATCCGCCACCTGAGCCTGGAACTCGAGACAGTGCAAAAAAGCTATTACCCGGTTGAACGAAGCGCCGTGGAAGAGGCCGCGCAAGCTGCAGAGGCAGATCGGCGGAAGGTGGAAGAAGCCAACCGGGAGTTGGCAAAAGTAAGCAGAGAAGCAAGTGCCGCTGAAAGCGTCTACCGGGACCGCCTCGAGCAGTTGCAGAAGCGCTACCCCCAGGTGGAACCGCCTGATTTGAGTGGGGTGGACCTGGAGCTGGAGAGGAAACATCAGGAAAGATTAAGTAAAGAGTTGGATGAATCCATCCGGCAGCTCGATGAAGAGATGAGGCTGGCGGGCAGGCAGCTAGAGGACTACCGGCAGGCCGCCGATAGTTTAAGGCAGATGGAGGTTGCCGTTAGCGAGGACACCCTCCCCCTGCCACCGGAGCAGGAGAAGGCGCAGCTGCTGGGCCGGGCCGGCGAGGTGGTGGCCAAGAGCCGGCATGAAGAGAAAGAGCTGGCGGCTGAACTGGATAAAGCCAAGCGGCAGGCGGTAGATCAGCTGCAGCTGTGCTGGGATGAGTTGAGGATACTGCATGGTGACGAATTAAAACAGTTTTTCAAAATGATGGCTGAGCAGACCGGGCCGCCTTCGTGGGAACAGCGGGTGACAGAGCTGCAAGGCCACCTGCGGCAGGTAGAAGAGGCGATTAATCATTTTCGGGAGCAGGTAAGGCAGCGCCTGGAGGGATTAAGCGCCAAGGTTGACGAGATGGTGCGGCGCACCTGGCGGCATGTGGATGGCGTGCTGGAGCAGGTGCGGGAGCTGCAGAGGCGTTCCTTGGTCCCGCTGCGCGGCGAGAAGCATCCCCTTTTTAAGATCAGCTTCGTGAAGCCGGAGGAAGCGGAAGGTTCAGCAAAGCTGCGCAAGTACCTCGAAGATGTTATCGCCGAGGCGGTCAATATGCAGAAGCAGGGCCGGGAAGACACGGAAATTGATGATTTCCTCAGGGAAGCCATCGAGACATCCCGGCTGCTGGACCAGGTTGTGCATCTAGACGATATTGATATTTGCCTGCTCAAGCCGCGGGACAGCAGCAGCTATCAATCGGGCCAGTACGATCGCTGGGACGATCTCAACGAATGGTCCCAGGGGCAGAGATTTGCCGGCCGCTTTGCCCTCTTTATCGTGCTTCTGTCCTATATCCGCCAATGCCGCTCCGGCGGCCGTGTAACCTCGGCGGTGGTGCTGGCGGACAACCCCTTCGGGCAGGCCTCCAGCAGCCATATTCTCGAAATTGTCGATGCCATTACCAGGCAGCAAAATGTCCAGCTCTTCAGCTGCACCGCCCTGCGGAACACCGAGATCATGCGTGGCTTCCCGGTTATATACAGCCTCGTCCCGGCCCCCACCATGGGCGGCAAGGAGAGGATGAGCCTGGATAAAAAAAGGCGGGGGGTGGAGAGGCAGCCCCTGGAGCAGGCCCACGCTCGCATCCCCCTTTCCACGAGCGATGAGCGCGGTCAGTTGGAGCTTTTTTAAATAAGGACTTCAATTAACAGATCTGTTGTGGTGCTTGCTTTTCAGGCTGTTGATAACCCGGTTAATCGCCTTGCGGACTTTTTTATACTCGATAAAGGCCCAGGCGTGCAGCAGGGGGATGAAGCGGCGGTCGCCGGTAGCTTCGATTTTTTCGAGAAGCAGCAGGATCATTTCCCGGTTCCGGTCTTTCAGCTCCTTTACAAAGGAGTAGTCCATTACGTCCAAAAGTTCCGTTAGCTTCTCCAGCAACTCGTCGGCGTAGGTTTCTTTTTCGATTTCTCATCCCTTTTCAGTGAAGGCCAGCACTGGCAGCCGGTAGCTGTACTCGATTTTCAAGTAGCCGTCCACGATGGCCCGATCGATGCGGGCGGTGATTTCGGCAAGGGTAAGATGTTTGTAATAGCCATAGACGGGGCATTGATCCAGTTCCAACTCCAGTAGCTTTTTATCCCGGGAACCTTTTAATATTTTGACCAGCATGTTGCGTCCCCCGGTCGCAATCAGTTCATCGGCGCCGCGCAAGATGGCTTTTAACTCCTCAAAGGAGAGTTCCTCTTCTGCCGGATTTAACTGGTAGGGTACGCGTCTTACTCTTCTGCCCATTTTCTCCAGCTTCCTTAGGTGAAATACAGCCGGCGCAGTGGGGGGCGCGGCAGTGTTCAAACCAGAAAAACAGTTTCAGATTAGCTGTTGGCCGGATGAAGCAGGGCGCGGATGTGGCGGCAAGCCGGGCTGCATCTGTGAAAGGGCGGCGGCAGCTTTCAGGTCGGCAATGGGCAGCTCCGCCTTCACTGTGCTGCGCAGCACCGCCGCCGGATGGTAGGTGGGAAAGATCCAGTAGCCGGGCCCCTCAAACCAGCGCCCCCTCATTTCGTGCAGCTTCGCTTTCGGATCGAGGATATTCTGAACTGCCACCAGCCCCAGGCATACCACCACCCGGGGCTTGATCAGCGCCAGCTGCTTTTCCAGCCAGGGCCGGCAGGCCGCCAGCTCACCGCGGTAGGGGTTGCGGTTTTTCGGCGGCCGGCATTTCACCGAGCCGGTGATGAAAACATCCTGCCGCGACAGGCCCGCTTCTGCCAGGAGCCGGTCCAGGACCTCGCCGGCTCGCCCCACGAAGGGCCTGCCGCAGGCATCCTCCTGAGCCCCCGGCGCTTCCCCCAGGAGAAAGATTTTCGCGCCGGGGTTCCCCTCGCCAAAAACCACCGTCTTCCTGGTCAGCGCCAGGCCGCAATTCCGGCATTCCTCGCATAACTGTTGCAAAGCTTCCAGGCTGCTTACACTTTTACTTTCTGCCACTCTTGTCTCTCCGTGTGTATAAAAGAACGTTTTCCTAGCTTATTTAATGAGAAATTATATCCCCGGACGTTCTTAGATTACCATAAAGTTGCATAAAAAGTATACACATGCGTCAAGATAGCTGTGCTGTTTACAGTAATTTCTTTATTAGCTGAAGAGATTGTCATTATTGTGGGAGGTATTTGGGGCGCTATGTATAAATAGCTATAATGTGCCACCTTTAAGACTTATTGTGAATATAAAATATTAACTTAGAATAATTTGTAATTGTGTATTAAACTCAATAGCAAGTAAATAGGTTTAATAATTGTTACAATCATTTATAGGGGTGGTAAAATGGATGCTTTTCAAGTCGGTGAAAGGCTTGATGAATTACATGAAGAATGCATAGATTTAATTGCTGAAGCATTCTCAAGTAATAAGGAGCTAGGTTTTTCTCTGTGGAGATTGATAAGGAGAAGCTTGAGAATGATTAAGTTTGTAAAATATTTTATGGAATCGAAGCCTGAGATCTACACCCCTATACTTGAAAAAGAAAATAAACTGATACATGAAGCCAGCAATGAAATACTAAATATTATGAAAGGAATGAAGGATAAAATAGATACTTAAGAGTATACGGCTTTCTTTTCAAAAGGAAATCTAATGGTGCAGTTAAGCAAGCTTATGCAACAAAGAATATTGTTCCTTGATATATTGGCAGCTTGTAGTATTATAAACGTACGAGTAGAATTCCTGCGGTAGGGGTAGCAGAAATTGGACATCGGACTGGACAGTCTACTGTTTGCGTTTGGCATTACGCTTTTTGCCGGTTTGTCCACGGGGATAGGCAGTGCCCTGGCTTTTTATGCCAGGCAGACGAACACCAAGTTTTTATCCGGGGCTCTGGGCTTTTCCGCCGGGGTGATGATTTATGTTTCCTTGGTGGAAATATTTGCCGAGGCCAGGTTCTCGCTGGAGCAATTCTACGGCTCCCCCGGGGGCTACTGGGTTGCCACCATCGCTTTCTTTGCCGGGATCGCTTTGATTGCGCTCATTGACAAGTATGTTCCCAGCGCCGAGAATCCCCACGCGATGCGCGATGTAAAAGAAATGAAGAAGGCAGCGGAAAATACCGCCTTGCTGAGAACGGGGCTGTTTTCGGCTTTGGTTATCGCCATCCATAACTTCCCGGAAGGGATGGCCGTTTTTGCCAGTGCGCTCCAGGACCAGGCCCTGGGGATCAGCATTGCCGTGGCCATTGCCATTCACAATATCCCCGAAGGCATATCGGTTTCGGTGCCTGTTTACTTCGCTACCGGCGACCGAAAGAAGGCCTTCTTGTATTCCTTCCTTTCCGGCTTGTCCGAACTGTTCGGAGCGGTCGTCGGTTACTTCCTCCTGCTTCAATTTGTCAACCAGGCCCTCTTTGGATTGATCTTTGCAAGCGTTGCCGGGATCATGGTGTACATATCCCTGGACGAGCTCCTTCCCACAGCCGAAAAATACGGAGAACATCACGTTGCCATTTACGGCCTCATATTGGGCATGGCCGTGATGGCCTTAAGCCTGCTCATGCTGGCTTAATGGGATTGTCTGCGCCATCGGCGCTTGCGACAGAGATGTGCATCTTTAGAGCATAAACTACTAACAGCACCCTGCTGCCGGGCTGCCGGCAGCAGGCGATGGAGTGATGCTTTGTGGAGAAGAAGCCTTCCGTGCAGCCGGCCGGTCCCAACATTGCCACCGTGCTCCGGGAGTTCCTGGAGGAGCAGGCGGGGCGGCTGGGTAAAGAAACTTATGGCAAGTACGAAACAGCCATTGAACTGCTGCAGCACTGCCTGAGCAGCTACGGGCCCAATTACCTGGAAAAAGAGGAGGAGGAGATGCTGGAGCGCTACAAAAAGGAAAGCGGCCGCAAAGATGAATTTGCCTTCAGCGTCCTCTTCGGCCCAGAGAAGATACCGTTCATTGTGGAAGAGTTCTTGGGCTACTTCTTGGTCAACAAGGTGATGTGCGGCAAAGATCAGCTCAGGGCCGCGGGGACGGTGATGAAAAAGCTGGCCCGCTGGCTGGCGGAGCGGGGTTACATTGACGGTGATGAGGCGGAGTATATGGCGGGGATAGCGGCCAAAGCTTACCGCGAACTGCCGTCGGCAGAGGCATTAAGCGAGGCCCTCTATGAAATGGTGGAAAGTTCGCCGACTGTTAAAGGCGAGGAAAGAATCGAAGACCTCTTTTCGGTGGTTAAGGTTGAACCGGGCCGGCTCCACCTGCAGGTGGGAGATGAAGAGCCGGTGGTTGTGAAGGTGCCCCGCAGGATTAGCGACCTCTGCCGCGTAGGGTGGATGATCCCACTTTTGCTGGTCAAAACACCAGGCGGCTGGCGCATCGCCTGGGCGGGAACCGTTTACCCTGATTTGTCAAATTAAAATTGACGTGTTATCTCTGCCTGCTAATTTAGCTCCCCGCTGCGTGACCTGTTCTGCCGCTTTTACCCTCGCGGGGCAGGAACAGTTTGCCGTGGGACAAGTATGCCGGGCACCCCGCGGGCAGCCTGCACTCCTTGCGGGATGCCTTTTTGCTGCCAAAACCCAAAAATGGAGCGGGATCCTGTATGCCTGCAGGAGCCAGGGGCGAAGGAGTAGAAACTACCCTGTGAGCGGCTAGCCGCCCCGGGGTCCTTGGCCGCGCCTGCCGGGAGCTCCTGGGCTGTTTCAGGAATAACAAGCGAGGCGGGGAGCAAGATAAATTGATGCGCCGCCGTTGAAAACTGCACGGAGGGAGTGACCTTGCTTGGAGGCGATTAACAGCTGGCTGATAGAATTTGTACCGCTTAATGAAACCTGGCGGCAGATTATTATTGCCGTTGTTATATTTTTTCTTTTCCTGGCACTGCGGGGGCTCTTTGCCCGGGTCATATTTCGCCTTCTCCTGGGGCTGACCAGGCGGACGAAGACCGACATTGACGATAGAATCATACCCGTCCTGGAGAATCCCCTGAAGACGCTCATCCTGGTTGTAGGCACTTATCTTGCTCTCTCCTACTTGCCGTTGGGCCCCGGTCCAGACCTGGTCGTCAACCGCCTCTACCGCTCTTTCATAATCGCCATTGCCGCCTGGGTCCTCTACAACGTGAGCGGCAGAAAGCCCTTCCAGGATATGTACGACAAGTTCAACATAGATCCCGCCCTAGCGGATTTCCTGGCCAAGGCCTTGCGTTTTCTCATCGTGGCCCTGGCCCTGCTCATGGTGGCCGACGTGTGGGGCTATCCTGTCACCGGCCTGCTTACCGGCCTGGGCCTGGGCGGCCTGGCCGTAGCCCTGGCAGCCCAGGACGCTGTTTCCAACATTTTTGGCGGCATTGTCATCCTCCTGGACAAGCCCTTTTCCGTGGGCGATTGGATCTACACCCCCAGCGTGGAGGGGACCGTGGAAGAGATCTCCTTTAGAAGCACCAAGATCAGGACTTTCGCCCAGGCCCTGATTACCATGCCCAACTCCAAGATTGCCAACGAGCCCATTACCAACTGGACGCGCATGGGCAAGCGGCGCATCAAGTTCAACCTTGGCGTGACCTACTCCACGCCCCGGGAGAAGCTGCGCCGCTGCATCGACAGGATCAGGGAGCTGCTGCAGGCCCATCCCGGCATCCACAAGGAGACGATATTCGTCACCTTTGACGAGTTTGGCGAGAGCAGCCTCAGGATTTTTCTCTACTTTTTTACCAAAACTACCGTGTGGGCAGAATACTTGGAAGTAAAAGAGGATGTTAACTTCAAGATCATGGAGATTCTGGAGCAGGAGGGCGTCTCCCTGGCCCTCCCCAGCCGGAGCGTCTATATCGAAAGCAGGTGAATTTTTAACCGCGTGAAAAAGTGGGACACTAGGGACGTACCTTTTTGTCCCATTTTGATCATAGTTATACAGCTTGGCGGGCGGGCGTGGAAGCCCGCCCTTACGGTTTATCCCGATACGCCTGCAGCAGGGATGTGCATGTGAGGGAACCCGTTCTTACAGTTTTTGGGAGCATGGGAAGGGGATTTCCCCTGAATTCTTGAATCCCCCTAAGTCCCCTTTAGAAAAGGGGGACTTTTTTCAGTTTACATCGCGGTTACATGCCTTTTACGCGGGGGACATTTTCCGCAGCAGCCTTTCCTCGTAAAGCCGCAACTTCTTTTTCCGGGAAGCGGCTGAATACCAGCAGCCCCGCTAGCACTACCAGGGCCGCCGCCGGCCCGCTGAGCTGCACTCCCCGGGTGGTGCCGAAGAACTGCACCAGCCCCCCCGATACCAGGGCGGAGCCGCCCATGGCCGCCTTTACCAGCAGCCCCTGGGTGCCGAAGTACATCGCCTCCCGCCGCTGCCCGCTTCTTTTTTCCTCCAGGTCGGCAATGGAGGCTACTATGGCATCGGGAATGACCATGATACCTACCTGGGCTATGCCCATCAAGCCCATGATCGCGAAGAGCAGCAGTTCGGGCGAGAGGAAGGTCAGCGCATCGGAGAGGAGCGAGGTGAAGGGGAGGGCGGCGATAAAGAGGAGCATGGTCAGGGACAGGGCTTTTTTCAAGCCGATCTTCTTCGTTACATAATTGAGCAGGGGGAAGGCGATGAGCGCCGTGGCCTGGGCTAAGAAGAAGACGGTGGCCTCGGCTTCTGTTTTGCCCAGCAGTGCGGTGGCATAAAGAGGCAGGTTGATGGTAAAAATGTTGTATCCCATCTGCAGGGCAATGGAACCGGCCAGGTAGATGATGAAGGGGCGGTTTTGCAGGGTGGATCTAAGGGCTTGGAGCAGCCCCATTGTGGCCGGCCTGGCGTCGGTGTAATCTTTTTCTTTAATTAAAGCCGGTATGTAGAGAAAGGGGAGCGCTATTGCCGCCGCCGCCCAGACCATGCCGTGGAAGCCCAGCCGTCCGATTAAAAACCCCGAGCCGAGCATCCCCATGGCCCCGCCGACCATGTAGAAAATGGACCGGTAGGTGGTTAGATCGACCCTATCTGCCTCCGTGTGGGCCAGCTCGGCCAGCAGCGCCAGGTAGGGGCAGACGTAGCCGGTGAAGAAGGTAAAAAAGAGGCCCAGGAAGATAAAGAGATGGAGGCCGTTCCACGGGGATTCTCCCTTTACCGGCGGGTAGAAGAGGGCGATGAAAACGAGAACGTAGAAAATGCCGCTCCACAGCATGAAGGGTATTCTCCGGCCCAGGCGCCCCCTGTGGTTGTCGGAGAGACCGGCGATGATGGGATCGGCGATGGCGTCGATGACCCGCCCGCCAAACATGATCAAACCGAAGAGGGCGGCGCCGGTAAAGGAGTTAACCCCCTTGACGGGACTGGTGATGTAAAAGTAGTAGAGCCAGGTCATCATGACCCGGTCCAGGAGCACCCAGCCCACGGAGCCGGCGCCGTAAGCTATTTTGCCCCATAAAGGCAGCTGCTTGCGCATAAAGCACCCCCAGGAATGTTTTTTACATCATGGGGACAGTTCTCCACGGTCAAAACTCCCGGCCCTGGACATGCCTGACCGCCTCCGGCATCCGCCCCTGGCGGCGTAGGGCACGGCAGCGGATCTCGTAATAGGCCAGGCCGAGAGCGAGCCAGATTATAAAAAGGTAGCCAAAAACATTGCCCCGAGGCATGCCCAGGAGATCGACGAGCAGCATCCCCATCACGCCCAGGGCAACCAGCGCGCCCACGGAAGGAACCAGGTAAACCCAGAATCCTTTCAACTTGAAGGGGCTGGCGGCATAGGCCTCTGGCGCTTTTTTGGGCAGCACCAGCGCCGCCCCCATAACGGGAAGGAAGATGATGATTCCCCCAATGGACCCCAGGATGGTAAATGCTGCCAGGTAGTCTTCGCCAAAGATAATCAGCGCTCCGCAGGAGACCAGGTAGATGAAGAGAAGAAACCAGTGCGGCGTTCCGAAACGTCGGTTTACCGCGGTCAGGGCGCGGGGGAAAAGCCCGTCCGCCGCCATCACCAAAAGTGACTTGGTGCCCCACATGAAGCCGGCATTAAGGGTGGTGATGATGGCCAGCATCCCGCCGCCAATAACAAAAAAGTTGAAGGCGCCTTTATTCATGAAAACTTTGGCCGCGACGGTCAGGGGCTGGCCGGCCAGTTCACCCCAGGGGACCACCCCCACGGCCGTTACCGCCACCAGCAGGTAAATGGCGGTGACCAGGGGGATGGAGATCATAAAGGCCCGGGGGATAACCCGGCCCGGGTTCTTGATCTCTCCGCCCAGTTCCACGATGGAGTTTGCCCCCAGGTGGGTGAAGATTAGAACGCAGGTGGCCAGGATGAAGCCGTGCGCCCCTTCAGGGAAGAAAGGGGTGAAGTTGGCCGGATCGATATGGGGGATGCCGGCAACTCCGAACATGATCAGGGCGATGAGCAGCAGCAGCACGAACAGGGCCTGAACCGCCGCCGCCATGGAGATCCCCACAAGGTTGACCAGGAAGAGGATGGTCATGATGGCCACGGCGGCTGTAACCGTATCTACTTCCATGACCGCCTGCAGGTAGCGGGCTCCGCTTAAAGCCCATAGGGGGAAGGCCCCCACCAGGGTGCCGCCCATAAAGCCCCATACCCCGATAAAAGCGGCCCGGGGTGAGAAAAGGCGGCTGGCATACTTGTAGTTGCCTCCGGTAGTGGGCAGCGCCGAACCCAGCATGGCCAGGCTGAGCATGAGAAAGACAACGGGGAATGCCGCCAGAAGATAGGCCAGGGGGACGGAGGGGCCGGTGAAGCCTGCGGCCATCCCCGTCATGACAAATATGCCCGCACCGATGGTTTGCCCTATGGCTATGGCGGCCACCTCCCACAGGCCCAAGACCCGCTTTAAACCGAACTCGCTTTGGGACATGGAGATCTCCCTCCCGGGCGCTTGATTGACGTTTCTTTCCTAGAAAGACGGTTAGTCGAAAATGGCTGGTTCACCGGGGATTTTCTTCTATTCCATTGATTGATGCTATTTTGTAGATTATAATAACATCAACAATTTTTTGTCAATGTAGGGAGGCACTATTAATGAGCACAAATTTCTTATATAAAAGCTATCCTATACTCCGGGAGACGGTGCCCCACGTTGAACTGGGAAACTGGCCTACTCCCCTGGAACCCCTCCCCGGGATCTCCGCCCAGCCGCTGCTGCTGGTTAAGCGGGACGATCTGTCCCATCCCCTTTACGGGGGCAACAAGGTTCGCAAACTGGAACTGATCCTGGCTGATGTGAAGAGGAAGGGTTTTCGCGAGATTATCACTGCAGGGGGGCTGGGCTCCCATCACATTCTGGCCGTTGCCGCCCTGGGACGGGAGCTGGGGCTGCGCACAACCGGCCTCTTCTTTTGCCAGCCCGTTAACGAGCACGTGCTGAACAACCTGCTTCTGGAAGTGGAGTTCGGCACTGAAATGCACTTTGTCAGGGATTATCCCGGCATGGCCCTGCAATACCTGCGCTTTTACCTGGCCCGGCGCTTCAATCCCCGCCGGAAAACATACCTGCTCATGCCGGGGGGCTCCAACGCCCTGAGCACGCTGGGCTATATCGGCGCCGTTTTGGAAATACAGCAACAGCTACGGGAGCAGGGGCTTCCGGATCCCGCCGCCATTTTTGTTGCCGCGGGCACCGGCGGCACCGCCGCCGGCCTCCTGGCCGGGATCGCCCTGGCCGGGATGGACACGACGCTGCATGCCGTCCGCGTGGTGCACCCAAGTTTGCTGGGACGGCGGAAGATAGTGGGCCTGGCCCGGAAGAGCCTGAAGCTGCTGGCGCGCAAGGGCGTGGATATCGGTGATGCCGCAAGCCGGCTGGATGAGCGGCTGCTGCTGGAAGAAGGCTACCTGGGTGAGGGTTACGGCTTTGGCACGGCCGCGGCCCAGGAGGCCATAAGCCGCTTTCGGGAGAAAGCGGGGATAATACTTGAAGGCTGCTATACCGGAAAGGCGGCCGCTGCCTGCCTGGATTACTGCGCGGCAAGAAAAGGCGATGCGCGGCCCGTTGTTTTCGTTCACACCGCCAGTTCCACCCACCGGGAAAGAGAGGTAACAGCTACGGAGCGTGATCTCCCCCCGGATTTTCGCTGGTGCTTTGCCGGCAGCCCCTGCCGCCGCAGCTGCACCCTGAAAGGATGGAACCGGTCCTTCTGCGAGATGGCCTCGCGGGACAACTGGCGCTGCTGATTGCTTGGTGAATGCACAAGAGAAGGGCCGCTCTCCCCTCCAGCACCTGCGCTTCGCGCGTTGGCGGGTTAGGGCAGGCCTTTTCTATTTACAGGCGTCCACATCCCATGCCTTTAAAGATGCAGCGCCTTCGCCGGGCATTCAGCAATGCACTTTAAACAGAGAATGCATTCCGTCCCATTAAAGCGCCGGCGCGAATTGTCCGGCACGTCAACGTCCATGGGGCATACTTTCCTGCACCTGCCGCAGGAGATGCATTTGGTCTCGTCATTCTTCACCCGCAAAAGGGCGTAATAGCTTGCCGGCTTCAAAAAGACGACAACGGGGCAGACATATTTGCAGAAGGCCCGGTTGTCCTTAAGGGCGAAAGCAAGGGCAATGCCCGCGGCATAGTAGAGGGCATTTCCGATCATAAAACTCCGAAACATGATCATATCCATACTAGGAGCAGGGGAGAAGAACAGCGCGGCGACGAACAAGAGGGAGCCGGCAAATAGGGCATAGCGAATAAAGCTGCGTTTCTTTCTCGGCTGCCGTGGAATTGGAAAGGGCAGCAGGTCCAGAACCGCCGCCGTCCAGCAGGCGTAGCCGCACCAGCCGCGTCCAAATAGGAACGGGCCCAGGATCTTGGCGGCCGCGTAATGTATTACTGCTCCTCCAAAAACACCTGAAAAGAGGTAGTACCAGAAGCCCTCGATCTGCATGTTTTCCCGGGACAAAATGCCAAGGTAGACGAGCATGTAGAACCCGACGGCAAACTGCACCACGTTCCGGGCGTACTTCACCTTCTTTATATAAAGGAAGATGCCGAGGGCAAGAGAGGTGCCGATGTACGAGAAGTTAAACAGGTAGAAGCTATTCCCTAGCGTCAGCCACAGGGCTACGCCAATGGCCTCAAACAAGAGCCACATGAGTACGGGTATGGCATACTGTTTCAACCTGCACGCTCCACCTTCACGCAATGATAAAAAGCCGGGAATCGCCCCTGTTAATATTTGACAAGACAATGATTATTCCTGCCGTAGCTGGACGGGCCATGGGGACGGCACCCCGCCACCATGCTGGCGGGGATTGCGACTGCCAACTCCTTCCTGCGAGAGAGGAAGAGAGCGAGATATAAAGTGATTGACTAAGCAGAATAGACAGAATATACTGTTTATATCACCCTTTTACAAAGATGAAAGGGAATGGGGTGTGGGTTATGCCAGCCTATGAGGCTATCCTATACGAAAAGCGCGGCCGGGTAGCCCTGGTGACCATGAACCGGCCGGAGATTATGAACGCCCTGGAGGCGCCCATGGCCCGGGAGCTGGTCAGCGCCTTCCGCGACGCCGCCGCCGACGATGAGATTGGCAGCATCGTTCTGACGGGAGCGGGTAAATCCTTCTCCTCGGGCGGGGATCTCAGCCGGCTGATGCAGGGCTTTGAACTCCTGGAGGGGCGGCAGTGGCTGCAGGAGGGATATGAGCAACTCATGGAGCTGGCCCGCGTCAAAAAGCCGGTCATCGCCGCCGTCAACGGCTACGCCGTGGGCGCCGGCTTCTCGCTGGCCCTGCTCTGCGATCTCATCATCGCCGCCGACACCGCCAAGTTCGGAATGGCCTTCGTCAAGGTGGGCCTCGTTCCCGACTGCGGGGCCCTCTATTTCCTCCCCCGCCTGGTGGGCCTGCAAAAAGCGAAAGAGCTGGTTTTCACCGGTGAAAATATCGATGCCGCGGAGGCATACCGCATCGGCATCGTCAACCGCGTCGTCCCCGCGGCGGAGTTGCTTCCGGCGGCGCTCCAGCTGGGGCAACAGCTGGCCGAGGGGCCGGCCGTGGCCCTGGCCCAGGCCAAGGAAATATTGAATGCCAGCAGCAGCCTCAGCCTGGAGCAGGTCATGGAGCTGGAAATCTATGCCCAGAGTCTATGCCTCCAAACAGAAGACCACAAGGAGGGGGTCATTGCTTTTTTGGAGAGGCGCAGGCCGGTATTTAAGGGCTGGTAGCCGTCACCAGGCCTTGGGCCGTACAACTGAATAATCAGGTTGCACAATAACTCAGCTGTTGCAGCCCCGGGTAAAGCCACATCCAGAAGGACATCATGGCGGTAGGTTGCAACAGCTGTTTTTTCCCATGCCAATAACCATCTCCCTGTATTGCTTACCCTTTGACAGACATGACCCTGTTGACTTCATGAGGAGGTGCTTCTTAGATGAACAGGGGAAAGCCGTGGCTCCGGTCGTATGCGCCCGGGGTGCCGCACGAGATCGACATTGAGGAAATCACTCTCTCCCGCGCCCTGAGCCGCTCCGCTGCGGAGCGGGGCGATATGACGGCGCTGAACTACATGGGGCGGAAGATCTCCTTCCGCGAGCTGGAGTTCCTGGTAAACAGATTTGCCCGGGCCTTAAAGGCGCTGGGGGTGGAGAGGGGAGACAAGGTGGCGACGTTGCTGCCCAACCTGCCGCAGATGATCATTGCCGTTTACGCCGCCTTCCGCATCGGGGCAGTCATCGTGCCCAACAACCCCCTCTACACCGAGCGGGAGCTGGCCTACCAGCTCGGCGATTCCGAGTCCAGGGTGGCAGTGGGCCTGGATATGCTGCTGCCCCGCATGCTCGCCCTGAAAGAAAAGACGGGGCTTAAGGAGATCGTCACCTGCCACATTAACGACTTCCTTCCCTTTCCCAAGAAGCAGCTTTACCCGCTGGTGAAAAAGGACATGTACCGCAAGGTGGCCCCGCAGCAGAACGTGCACCGCTTTACCGACCTGGTAAAGGAACAGCCGGGCGGGCCGCTGGAGGATCTTTCCGCCTGGGCGGATCCGGCAGCCATCCTTTACACCGGCGGCACCACCGGCCTCAGCAAGGGGGTTATGCTGACCCACGCCAGCCTCTCCGCCAACGTGCAGCAGTTTGCCGCCTGGATACAGGGGGTGAAGGAGGGGGAGAAGCTGCTGGCCGTTTATCCCTACTTTCATTCCGCCGGCTTTACGGCCATGCAAAACTACCCCCTCTGGGCCCGCCTGGAGGCGATCCCGGTGCCCCGTCCCAGCCCTGACAGCGTGGCCGATATGGTGAGACAGTTCAAGCCCGACTACCTGCCGGGCGTGCCCACAATATTTAACGGCCTGTTGAGCAACAAGGATTTTACCGGCATGGACCTCTCCTTTATCAAGGGCTTTTTTGCCGGGGCGGCGCCCCTGCCCATGGATACCTACAATCGCTTAATCGAGCTGACGGGGAAGCAGATTGTCGATGTTTACGGCCTGACCGAGTGCACCCTCTTCGCCACGGCTTCACCTTGGAGGGGTAAGATCAAGGCGGGCACCGTGGGCTTGCCACTTCCCAACACCGAAATCAAAATCGTGGATCTTGAAACTGGCCAGAAAGAGATGCCCGCCGGTGAAGCGGGTGAAATCCTGATCAAGGGGCCCCAGGTGATGAGCGGCTACTACAAGAAGCCCGAGGAGACGGCGCAGGTCCTTTGCGACGGCTGGCTCTGTACCGGGGACATCGGCTTTATAGACGAAGAAGGTTATCTCTCGGTAATTGACCGCAAAAAAGACTTGATCATCGCCGGAGGCTTCAACGTCTACCCCAACGAGGTGGATGATGTCCTCTTTGCTCATCCCAAGGTGAAGGAGGCATGCACCGTGGGCATGCCCGATGCATACCGCGGTGAAACCGTGGTCGCCTACGTGGTGGCCAATCCCGGGGAGAGGGTGACGGAGGAAGAGATCAAAAAGCACTGCCGCGAGAATCTGGCCGCCTACAAGGTGCCCCGGAAGATCTTCTTTATCGATGAGTTACCCAAGTCAAGCATCGGGAAAATCCTGCGGCGCGAGTTGAGGGCAAGGGCCGCGGAAAGTGCGCGGTCGGAATCTTAATGACTGTTTGCGGCAGCGTCGTTTGGAGATCCTTCGCTTCGTTCTGGATGATGTGTAGGGCGGGCTTCCACGCCCGCCCTCTTCAGTTTACCGCCTCCAAGTTAGTTAACTTGCTGCCTGGCACCTAATTAACTAAATCAGTGGTCTTTTCGAAAAGCAGGGTAAATTCTTTAAGTATCTGTACCAGTTCGTCAAGCTTTTCAGGCACGACCCGATCCATGTTGTCCCGGTGGGAATGAAAGAAACTGAAGCCCATTTCAGGGGAGCCCGCATTGCTCAGGGTAGTGGAAGGAATGCCGGCAGCCAGGAACGAGCCTCCGTCGCTGATTGTGGTAAAATCACCCTCGAGGGGCTTTAGCTTCTGCCCCGTGATTTTCACTACTGCCTGATCCAGCAAATTGTTCAGCACAGCGCTGGTAGCGTAGCGTTTGGTGAAGACTCCATCCTCTGGCCAGTAAACATAGTCTCCCGCCTGGCAGACCAGCTCCAGGTTGATATTGTAGCACTTGGGCTCTTCCTTCCGGATACGGTCCCGGACATAGGCCTGGGATCCCTGCATATTCAGCTCCTCGGCGGCAAAAAGGACGATGGTGACGGCTGTTTTCTCCAGGGGAAGCTCTTTGAGCTCTTGGGAGAAATGCATCAGGGCGGCAACGGCCGTACCGTTATCAACAGCTCCCGGGGAGGGGCGAAGCAGGAAACCTCCGCCGAAAACAAAGGCCAGAAATAGCCAGTAAGCCGAAAGTAAAGTCAGCATCCCTCTCAGCAGTATGGCCATGCTTTTGGGGGGGCCGCTGCCCCGGAGGTGAATTGCCCACCAGAGAATGGCCAAAAGGATGCCCGCAGCTACGGAGGGAATTATCATTTTGAATATTAGTTCGCGCTGCCGGTGATCAAGGGGCTGGGTTTTGGAGTCGTAATGGGCGGAAAAAATAAGCTCCCGCTCGGCTGTTTCCGGGCTAAAGGAGACCACGATGTTTTCCCCATCTTTTTGTATGAGACTGCTGATCACCGGGATCCCCAGGCTGGACTCGAACAACATTACCAGGCCCAAAAGTAGAACTGGCATACTAGCCAGCCAGCTTTTACGAAAGAACGCCAGGTAGCAGAAAAAAAGGGTGGCGAGGATAATGGCCAGCGCGATAATCTCGAAAAAATAGGGCCGCATGTGAAAATGGTGGCTCTCCAGGGGCAGTTTACGGCTTATTAGCCAGTTTTTAATGTAATCGACCACCCGGTAAAATTCGGTACTTCCGTTGGGACGGGGAACAGCAATGGCCTTTAGAATTTCCACAGTTCATTCAACTCCTTTAGTTAGACTTGGTGCCTGGCAATTGATCTATTGATTCATAGGGATAAATATTTTAGTCCCCCCTTTTTAAAGGGGATTTGGAAGCTACGCTGCCGGGCATCCTGGCGGTATTACCGGCAGTCAACGGCGGTGCAGTGTCCCGCCTTGAGCGCCGCCACCAGATCGGACATGGTGCGCACGGGAACGGTGAACAGGGTATAACAGCGCCCGATTTCATCGGTAAAGTGAGCGTCGCTGCCTCCGGTGCATGGAAGGCTTAGCTTTTCCGCCAGCATCCAGGCCAGTTGGTCCTCAAATGACTGGTTGGCCCCATTGCAGCTTTCAATGGCGGCAAGGCCGCTTAATTTTGCAGCGCTGCCGCAGCCATGCCCGACGCGGTAAGGATGGGCCGCCACCACCGCTCCGCCGGCGCTGTTTACTGCGTCGATAACTTCCTGAGCATCATTGTTTTCACCTTTAAAACGGTTCCAGCGGCCTATATCATCGCTGAAGACGAGCAGGTGGCCGGAGCGGGTGGCCACCTCGGCCCCGACAAAAACCGCCAGGTTGAAGCGAGGGGCCAGCTTTAGAAAGATCTCGCTTTTCTCGTAATTGCCATGTTCGGTTATGGCCAATCCGTCCAGGCCGGCCTTGACGGCGGCGGCCAATACCTCTTCCGGTTCACCGTAGGCGTCGTCGGAGTAGGCAGTATGGACATGCAGATCAATTCGCATTCGCATTTGTATGTGTTCACGCCTCATATTATCCATAATTATACATAAATTTCAGTAGAATTAAAAGAAACAGAAAGCAATATATCGGGAGACGGTTCTCCTGACGCATGAAGGGCATTTCTATTTATTGGAATAATTGAAGGGAAAAATAATCGGGGGAGGGAGGAGGGGAGAATCAAGGTAACGGCCCAGGTTGGCCTTGAGCTCGGTAGCGGTAATTACCTTGGTGTTATCGTCCATTTAAATCGCCCTCCCCGTACGATTATGTAACATGATCGTACGATAAAATGCAATAAATATTAAAAACAGTACGATATGGAGTTAACCTAAAAGCCAACGCAAGGATGCATGAATTGGGGACGTGGTTTCATCACCCCTGCAAAGGGGGACAAAAAGATATGTCCCTGTTGTCCCACATCCAGGTATAATTGAAAAAGAGGAGGGGAGGACGAGTATGAAAAGGGACCAGGAGCACTTCAGGGGATGCCTCCTGGGAGGAGCCATCGGCGACGCCCTGGGCTGGCCCGTGGAATTCATGAAGCTTGACGAGATCGTGCAGCGCTTCGGCGAGGGCGGCATCCGGGATCTAATACTAGCCCCCTCCGGAAAGGCCGAAATTACCGACGACACCCAGATGACCGTCTTTACCGCGGAGGGGCTTCTGCGGGCCGAAGCCAGGGGGGTAAACAAGGGCATCTGTCACCTACCCTCGGTGGTTTTCCATGCCTACCAGCGCTGGCTGCTGACCCAAGGCTATCCTCGAAAGGAAGAATACGAGGGGATCTACGACGGCTGGCTGCTGGGCGTAAAAGAGCTCCACGCCCCGCGGGCTCCCGGTAACACCTGCATTTCTGCTCTTTTGAGCGGCCGCCAGGGCAGCATGGAAAGTCCCATCAACAACAGCAAGGGCTGCGGCGGGGTGATGCGGGTGGCGCCGGTGGGGCTGTTCTGCCGGAAAGAAGATGCTTTCCGCACGGGGGCGGAGATTGCCGCCCTGACCCACGGCCATCCCTCGGGCTACCTTTCTGCCGGGGCCCTGGCCTACCTGGTGGCGTCCATCATCGAGGGGCGGGAGCTGGAGAGCGCCGTTGAGGAGGCCTTGGCCGAGCTGGCGGGTTACGAGAACCACGAGGAATGCAGCGCCGCCCTGGCCAAGGCGGTGGAGCTGGCGCGTGTGGACAGCCTTGGAGATGCCGAGGCCATCGCCAGGCTTGGCGAGGGCTGGGTCGGCGAGGAGGCGCTGGCCATAGCGGTTTACTGCGCGCTGAAACACCGGGACGATTTCCGGAAGGCGCTCATTGCCGCCGTGAACCACGACGGCGACAGCGACAGCACCGGGGCCATTGCCGGCAACATCCTGGGGGTCTATTTGGGATTGAGCGGGATTCCCACGGACTGGGTGGAGCAGGTGGAATTGAAGGAGGTCCTCCTAGAGCTGGCGGATGACCTGCTTACCCGCTACCGGGATGACGAAGCCTGGCGGTGCCGCTACCCCGGCTGCTAAGGGATTGCACGAGTTATCCTAACCTGAAGGTTTTTGGTTAAGACAATGACCACCGCCGTATAAGGCCAGGTTGAAGAGCCATAGCGGCAGAGGTGAACACCGGTCGTTATTATGGCTACTTGTTTTTGCTTTTGACATGGGAACCCAGGTACATCCCGGTCTCAGCATCATACAGGCCTGTTACTACGGCATTTTTAATGAGCCCGGGCCTGGTGTGGTAGCCCTCAGGGTAGTATATCTGAACTACCCAGAAAAGTCGTCCGGGAGATATTTGTGGTAAGAGGAAAGTTCTTCACCGCTTATATGTTGAACGTATTCTTTTAACGTCATTAACTCTATCATTTGAATAGTCGCGTTTTCTTTTTGCAGCTCCGATTCATTGATTACTGTGGATATGTCATACAGCTTGTTTTTAGAAATTTTACCTTCATTGGCTTCAAAGTAAGGTTCATAGTCTTTTATCACCGGCGGCATAATTTCTTTCGATCAAACATATGATTAAAGACCATATAAAACCCTCCTTAGTATGAGGATAAGTTTTCCATTTTAGTTCAATTTGATTTAGCGCATTTGCCATTTTGTTAATCATGGATGTAAATACCAGAAACCTCAGTTTAAAATCTTCTTTTCCCCAAATCAATCGTAGCAATTTTATGGCATGTTTATTCAATTCAATATTTATCCCTGCCCCGTACAAGACTCAGTATGTGAATCCATCGATAATTTGCCAGCTCATCTTAACTTGAAGGTTTTGGGAGCCAGCTTGTAAGTTAAAGCAATGGCCATCGCCGTGTAGGCCAGGGTGAAGAGGATAACGGCAAAGGTGAATGCCACCGAGCTGGTCTTGATATGAATGGAGCCGTAGCTGAGGGCGTACATCACTATATTTGCCAGGGAGTAGAGCGGGCTTTTTTGCACCAAATCGACGGTGTAGGGCTGTAGCATGTAGTAGATAAACAAATAATGTGTCGAGAAAAAGAGCGACAGGGAAAATATGGTCGCCATCATGGGCAGGAGGCGGATGATGGCGCCGCCCATGCCGGTGATGAGCCCTGTTCCCAGAAGTAAAATGGCTACAGCCGCCGCCGGCCTTAGGTTCAGGCTGATGCTTTTTTTGAGCCTTATGGTGAAGTTCTCAAGAAGGGCTTTTCTTTCCTTGTAATACAATTCTTTAAGCATGTAGCGGTCGCAGTTGAAGAAGAGGGCCCGGTTAAATCTCTCCCCGGAGGAGAGCATGAACATGACAAAGATTAAATAAGGGGAAAGGGAGAGGAGATTTTCCCGAACAGGAACCTTGTAGGCGGGCTTAAATAGCAAGAAGGCCCAGCCCAGCAGGGCGAGCACCGCTATGATCACGACCTTGGTCTGCACCGGTTTCATGATTATGCGCCGGTGCCGGGCAAAGAAGAGGTGGTTGAAGAGGGCGTATCCTTCCAATTCGGCGGCGCCGTCTGCTTCTTCCCGGGCCAGCTTTTCTTCCGCCAGGTTCACATCGGCAAAGGCCGCGTTCTTAAGCGAATCCTCTATCCCCAGCATCCGGTCGCGGCTGATTGTTTCCTTCGTTAAGGCGCGGTAGCCGTCAAAGCTGTGGAGCCGCCAGAAGGAGTAGCCTGCCAGCAGGGCCGCCAGGGCAAAGAAAAAGCCATTGGTGAGAAGGGGCTGCAAGTTCAGGACGAGGCTCCGGTATGGAAGCAGGTAGCAAATAGCTAAAAGCAGGAGGCTCAAGAGAAAGACAATACCTGGTTTATCGTAGGGGTTGATCCTATATTTTTTGAAGGTCTCCAGGATGAGCCACTCCCAGGTTAGGGCGGCAAAGAGGATATATCCCGCGAGCATGAAACCCTCCAGGGCGGAGATATTTAAAAACAGGCTGAGAAACAGGAAAATGAGCAGGTAGCGAAGAGCCTTTATCCCCAGGTTGAATATGACCTTGGAAATAAGAAAGTCCCGCCCATCAAGCTGCAGCAGGTGAACCATGGTGTAGGCGACAACATCCCGGGTTTGAAAGATTATATTATTGACCAGGGGAGCCGCCAGGAGATAGATGAAAAAGAAATAGTGGTAAAAGAGCCGGCTGTTCATGAAATTTTGCTCCAGCAGATACATGGGGCCGAAAATAAAGACGGCCAGGGCGATGGCGGCGCCCAAAAACCCCAACAGCACCTTGGCCAACCCCAACAGTATGGAGAGAACTGCTTTGAAGGTGGAAATTTGATAGGCAGTATCGGGGATTTTCTTCCTCAGCCAGGGAAGCTTCTTCAACACATAGATAAAGTAATTGCAAGATAGGGCGAAGGCCACCCATGTTGTTAGAGAGAGGGCTCTAAGCACTTTCTTTCTCCGTTAGCATCCTGGTAATATTTTCCTCGAATCCGGGCTTGCCTAAAAGGTCAGGTTCGATCCCCCTGAGCTTGCCGTTATGCAGCATGACGATTTCATCGCAGAGATCTACCGCCAGCTGCAGCACATGCGTGGAGAAGATGATGATATGCTCGGCCTTGATTGCCTTTAGAAGCTGCTTAATCTCCAGGGCTGCCACTACGTCAAAGGAGGTCAGCGGCTCGTCCAGGAGGATAATGGGCGGCCTGGTGATGAGCACCGTGAGCAACTGAATTTTATTTTTCATGCCATGGGAGTAGCCCTTGATCAGCCTGTGCCTGTCGTCATCGGCAAATTTAACCATCTCAAAGTATTCCTCGATGGGGCGGGGGTTTTTTATTCTCTTGCGATTGGCGGTGATGAAGAATTTCAAGAACTCGTGCCCGGTTAAAAACTCCGGCAGCAGCGGTTCGGTATAGACAAGCCCCACCTGTTCTTCCAGCTTCCCTGCGCTCTTCCCGTCGGCCCCGTCTTGGAAGGTAATGGAGCCGGATTCGTATGCCAGGTCCCCGCGGATGCAGTGGAAAAGCGTTGTTTTTCCGGCGCCGTTTCGGCCCAGGAGGCCGTATATTTTTCCCCGGGTAAAGGTATAGCTGGCGCCCTTGAGGACCTTCTTGTCGCCAAAGCTCTTTTCGATGTTATCCAGGATTAACCGCATTTCATGCCTCGATTGGGTTACTTTCTCTGATTATAGCATGATTTGTAAAGGGGCAGGTAAACGCGTCTTACCTGGCCAGCCGGTAGAGCAGGCGGCCCAGCTTCCGGAGCCGCTCCACCCTGCGGGAGCGCGGGGGGACGGCGGGTGCGGTGCCGCGGATCATCTCGAACCAGGATTCGGGGCGGTCGTGCTTGAGAATTCCCTCGAGGCAGAAGACGGCGATGTCGTCTATGCCGGCGGCCAGCCCCGCGGCGATATCGGGCTGCATCTCTTCAGGGTGCCTGTAGTAGGGCTCGTTTCCCAGCTTGCCCGTGGAGGTCAAGCCCACGGAGAGGGCCGCGCGTCCGCCAAAGTGCTCTTTCATGTTCCGGCAGAGCAGGTAGAGGTAGTAGGGGGCTTCCTTGAGCCTTAGCAGCCCCTTGGACATGCCGGAAAAGAGAGAGTTGTACTGCATCACCGTGACCACGTCCCACGGGATGGGGGTGACCGGAGCTTCCAGGTAGTCCTGCAGCTTGGTGGCCTGCTGCCGCAGGTCCAGCTCGATAAAGGGCATCACCGGCACCAGGGTGCGGCAGCCGCGGCTGTTGACGAAGGCCTGCAGCTCCCGGTAGATTTGCACCGCTTCCGCGAACCGCTCCCGGTTGCGGTTGGAGCGGAACACCCGCAGGGCCGTCCGCGCTTTTTTTAAGCCCTTTGCCCCGTCGATTTCCTGCCACTGGTAGAGGGGGGTTTCCAGGTCCACCACCAGCCAGGGTATGCTCAGCTTTTCCTCATCCGCCCACTCAAAAATCCGGCGCACGTACTGGAAAAATTCGGCGGCATTTCGCTCGTTGGGCCAGTACCCGGATTCGTCGCTTAAGGTCGGCCACAGGGCCGGTTCCAGGCCGGCTTCGCCGTATGCCCGCACGAAGCGGGCGTAGTCTTCGCCAAGCTTGCCGTGGGGGACGGCCAGGCAGGGATGGGCCTGGTAGCGCCGCAGCAGCGCAACCACCGCGGGATCCGCCGCTTCCCGTGGGGTAATGAATTCGGCCCAGACTCTCAGTTTCACCGGCGCATGACTCCCTTCTTTAAGCTTCCGCGGCCGCGGCGTGCCCGGCGATGAGCTCAATCAGCCGGGGGATGTGCCGCTCGGGAATGTCGTGCCCCATGCCCTCGATGAGCTCGAAGCGGGCTCCCGGGATATGGTCGGCAATGTCCCGGCCGCACTGGTACGGCAGGAGGGGATCTTCCGCCCCGCTGATGACCAGGGTGGGGACAGCGATCCGCCGGAGCAGCTTCACCCTGCTGCCGCTCTGCAGGATGGCTGCCAGCTGCCGCTGCGTGCCTTCGGGGCAAAGGCACCGCTCTATGCTCTTCCTCACGTCTAAGGCCAGCTTCTCCCGGTCCAACCCGGGGCTGCCGATGGTGGTTAAAAGCTCCAAGTTGTATTTAATCCACTCTTCCTTATCCATGCTCTTGGGCACCCGCATAAACTTTTGCAGCACCTGCGGCCTGGGCGCCGGCATGCGGGGGTTGCCGGAGGAGGTAATCATCAGGGTAAGGGATTTCACCCGCTCCCCGTGCTTCGCCCCTAGAATCTGCGCAATCATGCCGCCCATGGAGACGCCAACTACGTGGGTGCTCTCAATGCCCAGGGCATCCATCAGCCCCACGGTGTCCAGGGCCATGTCGTCGAGGGTGTAAGGCACCCTGGGCTTTAGGCCCATGCTCGCCAGGAGAAATACCCGGGCAATGTTCGGTTTTTTCACGCCTTCAAGTTTCGTCGAAAGCCCCGCGTCGCGGTTGTCGAAACAGATTACCCGGAAGCCTCGTTCAGCCAGCCCCCGGATGAACTCCTCGGGCCAGTCGATTAACTGGCCGCCCAGGCCCATAATGAGGAGCATGGACGGATGGTGGCGATGGCCCTGCTCTTCATACTCGAGGGTAATGCCGTTGGCCTTCACCTGTGCCATGGCCCCGCGCCTCCCCGGTAAATATGATTAGTAGTTAACATTTTCCATACTTCGCTGCCGCTCAGGAATTCCCTCTTTTAACCTCTGCCGGTATCTTTTTTGTCCCGGAAACAACGAACATCTGCTCGTTGGAGATGATTACATCCACGGCAAAGTACGGTTCAAGCAGCGCGGCCAACTCATCTTCCGGGAGAAGCGGACGCGATACTTCGGAGGCATGGTTCCGGTGGCGCTCGTCGATCTTGGCGCGGCTCTCGCCGTGTGCTATGGTCAGCCTGCCGCTGGGGGCAAGCTGCCGGGCCAGCACGGCGATCAGGCGGGCCGGGCGGCTAAAGTGGGGGAAGGAGTTGTAGACCACGCAGCGATCAAAGGGGCGAGGGAAAAGCGCCTCTTCCACGTCGGCGTTCACCAGCTCGATGCGGGGGTCGGAAAACTTCTCCCTGGCCCGGGCGATCATCCGGGGAGAGATGTCTACGCCGGTTACCCTGGCCACCTTGCGCTCCAGGTAATAGGGGAAGAGGATGCCCGTCCCGCAAGCCACGTCGAGCACCGTTACCCCTTCCTCGATGGCGGCATGGTCGAGGATGGCATTGATGATGGCCGGATTTTCCACCGCCTCCTCATCCCAGCGGTCGGCCAGGCGGTCGAAGAAGGCGATGATTTTCTGCTTATCCATGGTTCACCTTTACAAGAGGAATTGTTTATACTTTAATAAAAGGTGGATGATGGCTGATGCGCAGGACTGCGAAGCAGTGGGGCGGGAAGTCCTTATTACATCAGCCATTATCCTTTATTGGCTGACGCTCGCTCCCGGGTAGCGCGCGGGGATCAGCCTGGCCTTCTCCAGGGCGAAAACGATGCTGGGCAGGAGGGCCAGTTGAATGACGATGCCGGGGAGGCTGGTCACAAAGTAGCTGGTGGCCCAGGCGGCCATGGTCATGGTGCCGGGCGCGAAAATAAGGGCCCGGGCAATGCCGGCTATGATGCGCCCTGCCAGCATGGCCGCGACGAGGCTGATATAGAGGTCGGCATAGAGCTTCCTGGTGCGAATTAGGGACATGCAGAGCCCCGCCACAATGCCGTAAACGGCCAGCTCAACGAGCATGGCGGGCAGGACCGCCGCGGGGGGCATGCCCGTGAGCAGGTTCGAAAGCAGGGGGCCGACAATCCCGCAGGCCAGGCCGTAGCCCCAGCCGCAGATGAGCCCGCAGAGGAGAACGGGTATATGCATGGGCAGGTAGATGCTGCCGGCGTTGGGGACGGCGTGGAAAGCCATGGGCAGCACCACGCAGAGGGCCATGCATACGGCGGTAATAATCGCCTTTTTTACCTGTGTCATCAAGATTACCTCCCGGTTAGCCTTTGTTTTATCCTCAAGCTGCAGGCAGGGCCTGCTTCGCCCACCCCATCCTGCCGCTTGGGTGCCGCTAGAGGGCAAAGATCTGCAGCCCGCAGATTGCTGCAACAACAAGCATGGCTGCAAAATCGCAGCGCTCGAGCGGTCCAGCCGTTTTTGGGGCCTGCGGCCTGCCGCCGCGATAACCCCGCGCCTCCATGGCCAGGGCCAGCTCATCGGCCCGCTTGAAGGCGCTGATGAAAATGGGGATGACCAGGGGCATGATGCTTTCTGCTTTATCCCTCAGTCGGGGGCTGTCAAACCTGGCCCCGCGGGCGGTCTGCGCCATGCGGATCATCTCCGTTTCCTCCATGAGAGTGGGGATGAACTGGAGGGCCACGCTGATCATCAGGGCCAGGTCGGCCACAGGGAGGCGCAGCCATCCCAGGGGCCTCAGCAGGCTTACCAGGGCGGCGGTAATCTTCATGGGCGCTGTTGTGGACATGAGGATGTGGAAGAGTATCATTAGCAGGATTAGTTTAAGCACCACGTTGGCCCCCGCAGCCATGCCGGCAGTGGATAGATTGAAGATCCACCAGGACCAGAGGGCCGGCCCCGCTCCCTGGCTGTTAAAGAGGGCGTTCATGAAAAAAATGACTGCGAAGAAGGGGAGGACCCGCTGCAGCGGGGCGCAGGCCGTTTTCAGATCCAGCCCCGAGATGGTCACAAGGACGAACGTTAACACCGCCATGATGCCGTAGCCGGGGAGAGAATTTGTGTAAATAAGGGCGCCGATGAGGGCGGCAAGGCAGATCAGCTTGACCCGCGCGTCAAGGCGGTGCAAAATTGAATTACCAGGAATATAGATTCCCATGGGAATGCGTCTCATGATATAAGACAGCCTTTCTTCAGATTCCTTATGGCCACCAGCAGCTCCCCGTAGCCGGTTATATCCTGGGGAAGGGGGACCCCCCTTTTCTGCAGCAGGTGAGCAATTTTGCGCGGCCGGCTCACATCCAGGTTCAAGGCCTCCATCCCGGCGATATCCTTGAAAATCTCCTTCACCGGGGCGGCGAGGCGGAGCTTCCCCCTGTCGAGGACCAGGATGCGCTGCGCATACTCGCCCAGGATATCCGCATCGTGCGAGATCATGACAATGGTGGTTCCCTCCCGGTGCAGCCGCTGCATCAGCTCCATGAACTCTCTCCGGCCCACGGGGTCAAGCGAGGCGGCCGGCTCATCAAGAAGGAGGATCTTCGGCTTTACGGCCAGGACTCCGGCTATGGCTACCCGGCGCTTCTCCCCGCCGGAGAGCCCCAGGGGAGATTGATGGCGGATGGACTCGAAGGAGAAGCCCACCGCTTCCAGCGCCCAGCGAACGCGCGCCGCCTTCTCTTCTGCCGGGAGCGGCAAGTGCTTCAGCCCGAAGGCCACATCCCGCTCCACCGTGCTTTCAAAGAGCTGGCACTCCGGAAACTGGAAGAGAAGTCCCACTTTTTCGCGCAGCTCGTCGCGGCGGTAGCCCCTGGCGTTGATATCCTTCCCGTCCAGCATTATCCTTCCCGAGCTGGGCCGCAGCAAGCCGGCCATCAGCTGGAGCAGGGTGGACTTCCCGCAGCCGGTCCGCCCCATGATGCCCACGAATTCCCCGTCTTCCACGGTGACACTCACGCCGCTTAAAGCGGCCGTTTCGAAGGCTGTTCCCGGCGCATAGGTATAGGAAACATTGTCCACTACTATAGGCATAGCCCGGCCAGCTCCTCCACCAGTTCTTCGCTGGTCAGGGGGCAGCGCTCCAGGACGATCCCTTCTTCTTTCAAATCGTAGTAGAGCTGCACCGGCAGGGGCGGCAAAAGCCCCGCCCCGGCAAGCAACTCCCGGTCGGTCAGTATTTCCCGCGGTGTGCCCTGGGCCACGACCCGCCCCTCCTTGAGCAGGTAGACGCGGTCGGAAATAACGGCCTCTTCAAGGTAATGGGTGATGAGGATAATGGTTTTGCTGTGCTCCCGGTGCAGGCGGCGGATGGTCTCCATGAGCTCCCGCCGTCCCTCGGGATCGAGCATGGTCGTGGCCTCATCGAAGATGATGATCTCCGGCTCCACGGCCAGGACGCCGGCCAGGGCAACGCGCTGCTTCTGCCCCCCCGAAAGCATGTGGGGCGATTTCTGCTCATAGCCGGACATGCCCACTGCCTGCAGCGCCTGTTCTATTTTGAGGGGAACCTGCTCCGGGGGCGTTCCGAAATTTTCCAGGCCGAAGGCGATATCCTCCTCCACGACGGAGGAGACAAACTGGTTGTCGGGATTTTGAAAGACCATGCCGCATCTCCGGCGGATTTCCCAGAGGTTGGCGCTATCCCTTGCATCCAGCCCAGCCACGGCCAGGCTGCCCTGCTGCAAGGGGAGCAGGGCGTTAAAGTGCTTGGCCAGGGTGGATTTGCCGCTCCCATTGGGGCCCAGTATGGCCACCAGCTCGCCGCGCTGGACGGTGATGCTGACCCCCTCCAGGGAGAGCTTCACGCTGCCCTCTAAGTCATAGGCATGGGAGATGTTTTCCCCTTCAATCATTTTCATGGCCTTGTTCTACACTCCTGCACCCGCTTGTGCCGCCCGTATTACTAATATGATAAATCGTGCTACACTATTTCGTCACGAAGCGCTTTTTTCCCTGCCGGAAATGTACTAATTATAAAAAAATCGAGTTCCCCATTTCGCGACTGGAGCATGGCTAAAAAAAGGCAGGAACGCTGCAATTTTTGTCGAAATTTGGCTGGTGCAGGATCCGAGATTCGCTTAGGAGCATCAAGATGCACAGCATACCGGGTTACACCTTGCTGGAAACGATTATTGCAGGGCAAAAGGTAAAGCTATACCGGGCCATAACCGTTTCGGATGGGAAAAAAGTTTTGCTGAAGATAGATCAGCGCGGCGACAAGGCGGCGGCCCGCTGTTCCCACGAGCTGGCCATGGCCGGCGGCTTGGACCTTCCCGCTGTTTGCCGGCCCCTAAAGCTGGAATACTGCGGTGACATCCCCGTTCTGGTCATGGAAGACCGGGGGGGAGTGCTCCTGCAGCAGTACATGCGCAGCCGCAGCCCGGACCTCGAGGAATTCTTCTCCATCGCCCGGCGCCTGGCGGCTGCTACTGGCGCCCTGCACCGCAATAATATAGCCCATAGAAATATAAACCCGGCCAATATATTCATCGATCCCCATACCCTTGAAGTGTTTTTTACCGGCTTCGGCACTGCCGCACCCCTTTGCGGCGAAGGGGCCGCCCCGAGCCTGCCGCCGCCCGAAAATGACCCCGCCTACATGTCGCCGGAACAGACGGGGCTGCTGGAGCGCGAGGAAGACTACCGCACGGATTTTTACTCACTGGGGGTTATCTTTTACGAGCTCCTTGCCGGGCGGCTCCCCTTCACGGAAACTGATATTACTCGCCTTATCCATGCCCACCTGGCCCAAAGGCCGCCTCTGCTGCGGAAGCTCAGGCCCTCGGTGCCGCCTCCGATGGAGGCCGTGATCGAGAAGCTGCTGGCTAAAAATGCGGCGGAACGCTACCAGAGCGCCCGCGCCCTGGCAGCCGACCTTAGCCGCTGCCGCAGGGAATGGCGCCGCACGGGGCAGATCCGCTATTTTATTCCGGAGCGCCGAGACATTCCTGCCATTATGCAGCTGCCTTTAAAATTATACGGGCGGGAAAAGGAGTTGGCCCTATTGCAGAGGGCCTACCGGGCTGTAAGAAGGAAAGGCACCGGCTTCGTACTTGTTTCCGGCTTTGCCGGCTGCGGCAAAACAGCCCTGGTAAACCAGTTTTTAACCTCCCTGGCGGGGCGGAGGGGAGGCTTCTGCATTGCCGGCAAATCCGATCAGCTGCAGCGCGACCTGCCCTATACTCCTTTTGTCCAGGCTTTTCGCGCCCTGCTCCGCCAGGTGTTAAGCGAAGATAAGGAAACCTTGAATCGCCTGCGCGAACGGCTTCTCCAGAACCTTGGCTCCGGCGGAGCGGTACTTTCCCGCATCCTGCCGGAGATGGAGCTGTTGACCGGGCCGCTGCCTGCCGTGGAAAGCCTCCCTCCCGAGGAGGAGAAGAATCGCTTCCTGCTGGCGGCAATGAATTTCCTGCGCGCTTTTACCAGGAAAGAATCCCCCCTGGTTATGTTTCTTGATGACCTGCAGTGGGCGGACAATGCCTCGCTGGAACTGCTCCGCTTTCTGGCGCTGAGTTCAAACAATTGCCCCCTTCTCTTTATTGGAGCTTACCGCGAGAGCGAGGTGAGGAGCGGGCACCCCCTGGCGGCGTTTGTGGACATGCTGCGGCAATCGGGAGCCCTGCGGCGCGAGATTCGCCTCCCGGAGCTGGACGGGGAGCAGACGGCAAGGCTGGTAGATGATACGCTGCGTGGCGGCATGAGGCGGATTGGACCGCTGGCCGCGGTGCTCTACCAGAAGACGGGCGGCAACCCCTTCTTTTTGCACCAGTTGCTGCAAGCCCTTGAACACAACCAGGTGCTCTTTTTTAACCCCCATCGCTGGCGCTGGGAATGGGATCTGGAAAGAGTGCGCCAACTGCCCTACCATGAAGAGGTCCTGGACTTTTTGGAGGACAAGTTAAAGCGGCTGGACCCGGAGACCCTGGCTGTATTGAAAGAGGCTGCGTGCATTGGCGACTCCTTTTCGCCTGATTTCCTGGCCGCGGTGGGGAAGCGTCCGCTTGAAAGAGTGCAGGAATGTTTGCGGAGGGCGCATAGTGAAAACCTGGTTCTTCAAGATGAGGAGGAGTGTTGCAGTTTCGCCCATGATCGCATCCGCCAGGCCGTTTACAGGATCATCCCGGCAGATGAGAAGAAGAAGCTGCACCTGAGGCTGGGCCGCATGCTGGCCGGGAGAAGCCACGGAAAAGAGCTAAAAAACAAGATCATGGAGATAGTTTACCATCTTAACCTGGGGGCGGAGCTGATTGCCTCCAGGAAAGAGCGGCTGCGCCTGGCCGAATATAACCTCCTGGCCGGGCGCGAGGCCAAATCCTCGGCGGCATACGAGTCGGCGCGCCTCTACCTGCAGGCGGGACTGATCCTGCTCTCGGAATACTCTCCCGATGAGTACCGTGCGCTTCGGCAAGCCTTTTTCAGGGAGCTGGCTCCCTGCGAGTACATGTGCGGCAATTATACCAGAGCCCAGGAAATCCTCGATACCGCTCTTTCGCGGGCCCGCACCTCCATGGAAAAAGCGGACTTTTACATGCTAAAAAATATATGCCACACGGGGCTGGGGCAGTACGAGGCCGCGGTAGAGGAGGGCCTTGCCGGGCTAAGGGGAATGGGCATTAACATACCCTTTAAGCCTCACCTGCTCTCTTTTTTAGGCAGCTTTCTCCGCACCGGCCTTCTACTGCGCAGAAAAGCCTTTCGCGACATTCTCATCTATTCCGAGCCGACCGGCACGCGGCCTCGTAAGGAGATGGAGCTGCTCATTTCCCTTTTTGCTCCCGCGTACCATCTTCCAACGCTGCTTTTCCCTACCCTGATTCTGAAACTGGTTGAGCTTTCCTTGAAATATCCCAACTTAAAATATGCCCCCATAGCCATGGGCAGCTATGCACAGGTGGCTGCCTTCATGTTCGGGACCAACAACAGCATCTACCGGTTGGGGAAAGATACCCTGGAGCTGTTGAAAACAAGCAACTACCCCTCCGTCCGAGGCCGCTACCTCTATGCTTTTACCTTTTTTATCAACCACTGGGTGGCCCACAAAAAAACAAGCCTGGAATACCTGGAACAGGTGTTTACTGATGCCGTCGCTTCCGGGGATCTTTTCTACGCCGGGCATGCTCTCAGCGGTCTGGTTGAGTTCAAGTACTACTGCGGCTTCCCCTTAAGGGAAATTGTTGATGATTGCCGCCGCCACCTGGAATGGCTGCGCACTTACGAAATGAAAGAGGCCGCCGCCTTCCTGGCCTTCTTCAAGCAGCTGGTGGAAAGCCTGCAGGAGGGGGGCAGTGGAGACGATTTTGGGGCTGCCATCAGCCGGGAGGCAGCTGCTGTTCCTTTTGACACCAGCCGCAGCTATTATGTCCTGGCCATCCAGTGGTTCTACCTCATGGGCCGCTGCCGGGAAGGATTGCACCTGGGCGGGGCTATAGCCGGCAATATTGAAAGTATTGCCCGGGAGCCTTCTTACCCTGAATACTGTTTCTATTATGCACTCTGCATCAGCGGCTCCTGGCACGGCATGACCTTGCGGGAGCGCCGGCGCTACGGCAGGCTTTTTCAAAAATACCTCTCCTGTTTCCGCAAGTGGGCCCGCCTCGGGGCGGAAAACTTCGAAAACAGGCGGCTGCTGCTGGAAGCAGAAGCCGCCCGCCTGCGCGGGCGGAATGGGAGAGCGATGCAGCTCTACGAAGAGGCCATCCGCGCCGCCGGGGAAAACGGCTACCTACAGGAGCAGGCCCTGGCCAGCCTGCTGGCGGCGGAATACTACCTGGGCCGCAATATGAACAGTATTGCCGCCTTTTTCTTGGAAAAGGCCTGCCGGGGTTTTGCCGGCTGGGGCGCCCGGGCCGTGGTCCGCCGGCTCAGTAGGGAGTATGCGCATCTGGGGATTGTTATTTCCCGGGAAAGCCGGAAACAGGCGGCGGAAGTTGCGGCAGCAGCCGGGGGCGGAGAAAAAGGGACGGCTCGCGAAAGCACAACCCGCCCCGCAGCGGAGCCCGCTTATGGGGAATCATTTGACCTGGCTGCACTGATCAACGCCTATTACTCCCTCGTTGAGGAGGGCGGATGGCACGAACTGGCGGGGCGCCTGCTCCGCATCTTATGTGAGAATGCCGGGGCGCAGTGCGGCGCCATGATCACCATGCGGCAGGGCGAACTTTTCGTGGGGCTGGCCGTGAAAGCGGCCGCCGGGGGATTTGCCGCCATGCCCCTGGTCCCCCTGGCGGAACAGAGATATATCCCCAGGGCGATGGTGCAGCATGTTTGGCGCACGGGAGAAACGCTGTTGCTCGATGACGCCTGCAGCGCGGGGCTCTTCATCCACGATCCGGAGGTGGCCGGGAGAAGGATCCGCTCTGTTTGCTGTTTCAGCGTGCCCCTTCGGACAAAGACCGCTGCGCTTATCTACCTGGAAAACAACTTCATCGCCGGAGCCTTTACTGAAGAACGATTGAAAATAGCGCGGCTGCTTGCCGCTCAAACCGCCTTTGTTGCCGGCCTTTCAGAGACGGCGGATGAGCCCGCCGGAGGGCAGGAACTATCCCCCAAAAGCCGGCCGCTGCTGCCGGAAACGCTGACCCCTCGCGAGATGGAAGTTCTCAACCTCTTGGCTTCCGGTCTTTCCAATGGGGAAATTGCCGCCCGCCTTGGCCTTACCCTGAGCACGGTTAAAAGCCATGTGCAAAATATTTACGGCAAGCTGGGAGTCAACCGGCGCCTGCGGGCGGTAGCCCGGGCGCGGAAGATGGATCTGCTGCCGTAAAATTGTCGTTTTTGCCTCCCCATATTAGCCTCTAACCCTTTCTAAACCAAAATTCTTTCTTTAGCAAAGCCGGAAAAAATTTTTCTTCTAGTACTTTTGGCTGATACGTTTATTAAAAAATCACGCTATCTTTTTTAGAGGCCTGGCACCAGTGTTATATTCTTGGCCGGAATTATGAAGTTCCGCCTGCTGCGTGCTCCAGAGCAAGATAAAGGAGGTGCATCCTTCAAAGTAGATCAAAGAATTTGGCCAATGAGTGATTTGCAGGTTGAGGTCCAATCTATTCATCAATGCTATTGGCTTTCTGTGGTAGTTTGCTAATAGGAGGAATACCATGACCGGCAAAATCAAAGGTATTTTAATAATCGGCGCCTGCTTGCTGCTGCTGGCTATAGTGCCGGCCCTTGTTCTGGCCCAGAGCGCGCCGCACAACGATAATTTTGCCGATGCCGAGCAAATATATGGTAAAAGCGGTACCGTCGACGGCAGCAACGCCGGTGCCAGCATAGAGCCGGGCGAACCCATCCACTTTGGGTACGGCAATCGTTATTCCGTGTGGTATAAATGGACTGCTCCGGTAAACGGCACGGCTACATTTTCATTCTATGGCTACTCAATTTACTATGGTATAGTTATGGGGGTCTATACAGGCAATTCCGTAAGCGAACTCAATGCAGTAACAGGTGGCCTTGTCCAGGGCAATCCCAGTGCCGTGTTCGGCGTGTCTAAGGGGACCACCTATTATATTTGTATTTCCGGCTGCGATTATTGGGAAATACAATATGGCCAAAGTATACAGGGTAGTTTCGGTTTAACCTGGAACGTGGAGATGTTGACGCCGGAAGTCTACGCGTGGCCGACTTCCGCCACGGCGATCACCTACGGGGATCCGCTTTCGGCGTCCACGCTAAGCGGCGGCTCCGCTTCTGTTCCGGGCACATTTGAATTTGTCGATCCCAACTATGTTCCCCTTGCTGCAGGCAACTGCTCGGCCGGGGTAATATTTGTGCCCGCGGATCAGGATACTTACGATATTGTTACTGGCGGTACGGTAACGGTGCCTGTGAACAGAGCCCCGCTGACCATCACCGCCGAGAACAAGAGCAAGATCTATGGCGATCCCGACCCGGTCTTCACGGCGAGTTATGATGGCTTTAAACTGGGCGATACGCCTGCCGCGGTGAGTGGCCTGACTTTCAGCCGCGAGCCTGGCGAGGACGTGGGAGAGTATACGATCACCCCTTCTGGAGCGACGGCGAGCAATTACGACATCAGCTACGCGAGCGGCACGCTGACGATTGAACCTGCTCCGCTGACCATCACTGCCGATGACAAGAGCAAGACCTACGGCGATGATGACCCCGTTTTCACGGCGAGCTACAGCGGCTTCAAGCGGGGCGACACTGCCGCCGTGGTGAGCGGCCTGACCTTCAGCCGCGAAGCTGGCGAGGACGTGGGAGAGTATACGATCACCCCTTCTGGAGCCACGGCGAGCAACTACACCATTACCTTCGCGAGCGGTACGCTGACGATCAGCCCGGCCCCGCTGACCATCAAGGCCGATGACAAGAGCAAGACTTACGGCGATGATGACCCTGCTTTCACCGTGAGCTACAGCGGCTTCAAGCGCGGCGAAACGGCTGCCGTGGTGAGCGGCCTTGTTATCAGCCGCGCGGAGGGAGAGGACGCGGGGCAGTATGCCATTATCCCCTCGGGAGCCACGGCGAGCAACTACACCATAACCTTCGAGAGCGGTACGCTGACGATCAACCCGGCTCCGCTGACCATCAAGGCTGATGACAAGAGCAAGGTCTACGGCGATGCCGACCCCGCTTTCACGGTGAGCTACAGCGGTTTCAAGCTGGGCGACACTGCTGCCGTTGTGAGCGGCCTGACCTTCAACCGTGAAGAAGGAGAAGACGTGGGCCAGTATGTCCTCACTCCTTCGGGAGCGACGGCGAGCAACTACATCATAACCTTCGAGAGCGGTACGCTGACGATCAACCCGGCTCCGCTGACCATCAAGGCTGATGACAAGAGCAAGGTCTACGGCGATGATGACCCCGCTTTCACGGTGAGCTACAGCGGTTTCAAGCTGGATGACACTGCTGCCGTGGTGAGCGGCCTTTCCATCAGCCGTGCAGCTGGTGAAAACGTGGGGCAGTATGCCATCACTCCCTCGGGAGCCACGGCAAGCAACTACACCATCGCCTTCGAGAGCGGCACGCTGACGATCAACCCGGCCCCGCTGACCATCACTGCCGGTGATAAGAGCAAGGTCTACGGCGATGATGACCCCGTTTTCACGACGAGCTACAGCGGCTTCAAGCTGGGCGACACTGCTGCCGTGGTGAGCGGCTTGGTCTTCAGCCGCGAAGCGGGTGAGGATGTGGGGACTTACGCCATTACTCCCCATGGAACCACGGCAAGCAACTACACCATAACCTTCGAGAGCGGCACGCTGACGATCATCCCTGCTCCGCTGACCATCAAGGCCGATGACAAGAGCAAGACCTACGGTGATCCCGATCCGGAGTTCACGGCGAGTTACAGCGGCTTCAAGCGGGGCGACACTGCCGCTGTGGTGAGCGGCCTGGCCTTCAGCCGCGAGGCTGGTGAAGACGTGGGGACCTATACCATTACTCCCTATGGGGCCACGGCGAGCAACTACACCTTCACCTTTGAGAGCGGCACGCTGACCATCAACAAGGCCACCCCGGTTATAATCGCGTGGCCGCAGGCCGCTCCCATAATCTACGGCGACATGCTGGGAACTTCAACGCTAACCGGTGGGGAAGCCTCTGTTCCCGGCAGCTTTGCCTTCGTTTACCCGGAACTGTGCCCTGAAGCAGGCCTGTACAGCGCGACGGTAACATTCATTCCCGAAGATACGCACAACTACAACAGCGTTTCCGGAACGGTGGAGGTAGCTGTAATATACATGCTCTCCATCAACCCCGATGCAGGGGGCAGCGTCAGCGGCGCGGGCGCCTACCTGCCCGGTGAAGAGGTGCAGATCAAAGCTGAGCCTGCTTCCGGCTACCGCTTCGTCTGCTGGATAGAAGACGGCGCCATCATCGGCGATGATGCCGAGATGAGCCTTACTCTCAGCAGCCACCGCATCCTAAGGGCCGTCTTCTGGGAATATGACACGGAGAAGACCCAGTCGCAGAAGGATATCAGCACCACCGACAACAAGGCCAGCCTCGATTTTCATGACGGCAAGGTCTCCATGGAGATTACTGCCCCCGGCGAGATAACTGGCGGGCAGATCGATGTTACCCTCTACGATGCCGACGCCGAAAAGGGAGTTCCGGAGGGGATGGTTCCTGCCGGGATCTACCTGCGCATTGAGCGCACCGACAACTTTGCCGGCTCCACTGTTCGCCTGGTGGTGAAATATGATCCGGCCGAGCTTCCCGAGGGTGTCGATGAAGCAAGCCTGAAGCTCTACCGATTCGTGCCTGGGAGCGGCTGGGTGGAAGTATCGCCCCAGGGAGTGAACACGGCAGAAAAATACATCTGGGCTGAATTGACCGATTTCAGCACCTTTGCCGTCTTTGGCGAGGTTCCTCCCAGTGAAGAGCTGCCGAAAACTGACGGGACGCAGCTTTACCTGGCCGTATTGGCAGCGCTATTCGCCATCGGCGGCTTCTTCGTTCTCCTGCGGCGCAAATTGGCAAGGGAGAATTAAAGCGAATCCGCTAAAGTTATGCTCATGGGGGCTGCTCTTTTAGGGCAGCCCCCACGGTTATAAGAGACTGAACGCCCGCAGCGGCGGCCGGCCTACAGCCGCATTTCGTCCTCTTCCATCGCCTTCTTCTGCTTATACCAGCGGATGGCAAAAAAGGCTGCCGCCGCAAGCAGAACCGCCCCGCCGGCCCAGGCTAACCAGCCGGGGAGGCGGGAATCGCCATCTTTATCCACGCCGGATGGAGGAGTAGGCGCCGCTGCTTTCTTCTCGATGGTGGTGGATAGGGGGATTTCCTTTTCGTAGCGCTCCCCGTAGTCGTCCTCGTAGGAGAGGGTGAGAGTGCCTGTAACTTCACCCAGCGCCTCGGCATCCACGCGGAAGTTGGTCGTCCCCGCCAGCGACTCGCCGGGGGGGATGGTGCCCACGAGCACGCTGCCGCCGCCGGCAAGTCCCGGGATCTCGAATTTCAGCAGGGCATTGTAAACGGTGCTCTTGCCCAGGTTCATCAACGTCATTGTAAAGGGGACCGTGTCGCCCTGCGTCACCCGGGGTGGCAGGGAGGGCTCTTCATATTCCAGCCGCACCGGCTGGCGCACCTGGAGAACGATGCGGTCGGAGGCGCTGTAGGCCTGGCCCCGGGTGTCCTCGTATTCCATGGTAATTGTTGCCGGATGCGGCCTTGACTGCGCCGTGGGCAGGACGGCAACGGCAAATGTCCAGGTATAGGAGCCTCCTGCGCCAATGCGGCTGCAGTAGGTTGCGCCGGTGCCTTCAGGCCAGATCTCGCCGCTCTCGGCGGTGAAGGAGAGCTTGATGTTTTTCACCTGCTGCGTGCTGCTGGTGTTGCGCACGGTTACGGACAGGGCTGTGCTTTCGCCCGCCGCCAGGTAGCCCCGCTCCAGCTTGTAGGCGGTCACCATGAGCTTGGGCTGGGAGTGGGTCTTTGGCTCCGGATCCGGCGGGGCGCCGTGGGGATCGATACCGTCGCTGATGCTCACGTAGACCGTGAAATCCTGCGCAAAGGGCTCGCCGCTGTCAGTAACCCCGCTGGCCGTGAAGGTGACCGGGTAGCAGCCGTTGACGCGGTCTTTAGCCAGCTCCAGTGAAAACTGCACCAGGTAACATTCCACGGTTTCCTTTCCAAAGGTGAAGCTCTTCTTGGCAAACTGCTGCTGATAGTTCCTGTAGACGAATGGGGAGAGCGCCGGATCGCCCAGGTTGACGGATACGGCAAGGGGGCCGCTGGCGCTGTCGGAAAGGAGGGGGAGGACCACCAGCGCCTTGCCGCCTGATACAGCCGGCAGGTAGCCCTCGGCGTAGCTTCTCTCCATCCCCTCGTAAAGATGCCCGCTGTCGATGGAGAGCGGCGCCCCCATGGAGGCTGCCTTTGCAGCGAGCCCGGGAAAGGCGCTGAAGGCGAGACAGAGAAACAGCAGCCCCGCAAGGCGGCAAGCTTTTTTCATGGCCATCACCTCACAGTTCGCGAATGTTTTCCACGATGCTGTCCCTTAATATGGCGCCCACCTTAAAGCGGACGTTCAGGTAGCAGATCCCGAAAAGCAGCGCCACGAAGAGGAGCGGCTCCCATAGCGGCAGGGTGGCTGCATCGGCGGCAACATGTTCTTTTTTCAGCAGCCAGCCGCAGAGGGCCAGCTCCACGGCCAGGCCGACAAGCGTGCCCCAGGCGAAGGTGGAGAGAAGCTGCCACAGGTAGGAGCGTGCGATGACCTGCTCGGAGGCGCCCACAGCCCGTAGCGTGCCGATTTCGCGCCTGCCGGCCCGGATGCGCGCCGAGAGGGCGTTGTTGATCATGCTGGCGCAGATGGCAAAGAAGAGCAGCAGGATGGCGCCTGCGGCGATGAGCAGGCCGTAGGCTATCTGGCGGCTTTCTCGGGCCATGGCCACGTACGAGGTTAGCTCCACGCCTGCTGTCCGCGAGGCAATCCCGCCCAAGTTCTTCTCCAGGTATTCCTCCATGGCCGGGTCGGGGCTTTCGGAGAGGGCTATGGCCAGGGTCGTGTAAGGCGGATTGAAGCCCAGCGAGTTTAAACCGGCAATGGTGGTGAGGATATCGCCTGTATCGCCGAAGAAAAAGCCCGGGAAATAATCCCGCAGAAACTTTTTGCCGGCTTGCACCTCCAGGGTTGCCCCGATAGTGACCGTCCGGTCGATGCGCACCACGTTATCCGGCAGCCTGCGGCTGCCATCCTCGTTGTACTCGTACTCTTCCGGGTTGTCGCAGTAGAGCAGGCTCACGGTAATCGTGTCGCCTGCCCGGAACATGTCGTTTTGATAGACGGCGTCATAGGCGGTGTTGGGGTCAAGGGTGTAATGGATTTGCGAGCGTGTGCTGCCGTCGACCAGCTTTTCTTTTACAAGGCCGTACTCTGCCGGGGCGACGAGCAGGATCTCCTCGCCGGAGTTCAACTTGTCTATATTTATCCGCCCGGTGGAGACAAAGGGATGCAGGCTCTCTATAACAGCCGCGTCGATGCCGCAGCAATTCACGGTGAGATAATCTTGGGTGTAACCGTACTTGGCCTTGCTGGCCAGGTAGTCCTGGTGCTGCTGCAGATGCCAGCGCTTTGCATCGGGATGATCATCGTGCCGCGGCTCCGGGGAAAGGTAGTCAAAATTACTAAAGATGCTGTTTAAGATATAAGGTGTGATCTTCTCCGCAAGTATCTTTACCCTGCAAATTTTTTCTCCGATAGCTGTCTTAACCCCTGCCAGGGCGGCGGCGTCCGCCTTGTCCTGCTCGGTAATGCCGGGCCGGTGAAGTTCGTACTCCATAAGCCAATCAACCATCATGGTTTGTTTTCCCAGGACATAGTCCCAGCCGTAGTCCCACCCGGATTCGCTGAGAATGGGCCTGGCCCCGAAAACCGCCAGCGAGAAGAGGACGATGCTAACGGCCAGCATGGCGGTAATGCCCGCCTGCCTGCTCTGGTAGAGGGTCATGTTGCGGCGGGCCAGGTGGCGGGGGACGTCAAAAAGCGGCCTGCTTTGCACCCGGCTGCGCTTCAGCCTGCGGGTGAGCTCCACATTGCGGATGGCCTGCATGGGCGGTATGCGTCCTGCCTTGCGCAGCGGAATGGCGGCGGCGAGCCTGGCGCAGATGACGCCGGCTGCGGCTATGGCCAGGATGATGAACAGGTTGGGACGGAAGATGTAGCTATCTCCGAGCAGGGTGGTGATCCCCCGCACGGTGAGAGCGGCCAGGGCCAGGCCGGTGGGTATGGAACATAGGGCGATGAGGATTACTTCGCGGCCGAAGATGGCCCGGATCTGTTTTTGCGTAGCTCCGACGGCGCGGAGAAGGCCGATCTGCCGCCGGCGCGCCTCCAGGTCGGCCGAGAAGGCGTTGACAATGCCAAGGCAGGCGGCGCCGACCAGCACCAGGGCGATGATGGCGAGGAAGGTAGACGTAATCATGATGTCTTCATCGGCGCCTTCGCCGGTGTCAAACAGGCGGTAGCGCGTCTGTTCCAAATTGGGCCAGCCGGACCCGGTGAACAGGTTGTTCTCCAGGCAGAATTCCCGCAGCCCCTCTAAAGCGGCCGCGGCGTTCCCGGCGTAGCGGCCGTAGCAGTTTATTACAGGGCGGCCGCCGGGCTCGATCTGCTCGTCCATTGACAGTACGCCGGCGGGATAGTCGTGATAGGCGGGGCTGGCCTGGTTCCAACGATTGAGGTAGACGAACTTGTCAGCAAGGATCCCCACCAGGGTGTATCTTTTCTGAAGCGGCGCCTCCATGAAGCCGTCGCCGTCGGGTATGAGCAGCGTCAGCGTGATCCTGTCGCCTATGACGGCGCTGGAGCGCAGCCGCGCCAGGGCGCTCTGCTCCAGGGCGATTTCGCCCGCCTTTTCGGGCAGCCGTCCTTCCAGCGGCTCCTGGCGGGCCAGGGACAGCGCCGCTTCATCGAAGCGGGCGATGGAGAAGCCGCCGTCCATGTTCTGCCCGTCGGGAAGAACGTAGCCTAAAATCTCGGCCGTCCCGTATCTTGAAAAGATGCCCCTGTCGATGAGCTCTTCGAGGGGCGCCTCCCCGCAGTTAAAAATGATGGCATCCTGCTCGCCCCGGCGGTTGTAGTGCCGCTCCCGCAGGGAGACAAACATGGTGTCGGCAAACAGCAGCGCCGTGGCCACGAAATAGATGGCCAGGACAACCCCGGCGATGAGCAGCAGGTAGCGGCCGCGGCGGCGGCGCAGGTTGCCCAGGGCGATGGAGGTTAAGGAGAACCTAGCTTCCATCGCCGGGCGCTCCCTTCCTGCTATCATGGGTGATGGCGCCGTCTTCCAGGGTGATGATGCGCTCGGCCTGCTCGGCGATGTTGAGGTCGTGCGTTACCAGCACCAGGGTCACGCCCAGCTCCCGGCTGGCATATTTGAGCAGGGCCAGCACCTCTTTGCCTGATTTGCCGTCGAGGTTGCCCGTGGGCTCGTCCGCAAAGAGGATGGAGGGCTTGTTGGCCAGGGCCCGGGCGATGGCCACGCGCTGCTGCTGGCCGCCAGAGAGGGCGCTGGGCAGGTGATCCAGCCGGTCGCCCAGGCCCAGCATTTCCACGAGCAGGGAGATGTGTTTTTTGTCCGGCTTCCTCTTGTCCAGCAGGACGGGGAGCAGGATGTTCTCGTAGGCGGTCAGCTCCTGCACCAGGTTGTAGGCCTGGAAGACGAAGCCGAAGCGGCGCCGGCGCAGGATGGAAAGCTGGTTGTCGTTGTAGGCGTAGAGATCTTCGCCGCGGTAGAAGACCTTTCCCGAGGTGGGATACTCCAGTCCGCCCAGGATGTGCAGCAGCGTGGACTTGCCCGATCCGCTCGGCCCCCGCACGGCGCAGAATTCGCCCTGGGTGAAGCTGGTGCTGACATCGCGCAGGGCCTGCACGGCGCCCTCGCCGCTGCCGTAAATTTTCTGCAGGTTGCGGCATTCCAGTATCTGCATAATCGTTCCCTCCTGGGTCTATCTTACCGGGCGAAGCTTAATTTCCAGTGACCCTATTCTTACATTTTCGTAAGAAAAGGCCGGGCGGCCGTGGAAGCCCGCCCCTACCTCGTGGGACACTAGGGACGTACCTTTCTGTCCCACAAATTATACTTGAGGCGACAAAAATAGGACAAAGAGGTACGTCCCCATTGTCCCTAGGTGAATTATAGACTCCCCCTTTTTAAAGGGTGGCCGGGGGGATTTTAGAGTAATGGCTATCCGCCCTTCCGGATCCCCTCCACCCGGGGGAAGCAGAGGGCGATCTGCAGCCCGCGGGCGGTGTTCTCAGCCGAGACGAGGCCGTGATGCTTCTCTACGATGGTCCTGGCGATGGCCAGCCCCAGGCCCACGCCCCCGTCCGGACGGGCCCGCGAAGAGCGGAAGAAGCGCCGGAACAGCCCCGGCAGCTCTTCTTCCGGGATCCCGCCGCCGTTGTCTTCAACGGTGATGGTGATGGACCTTTCCGTCTGTGTGATGAAGATATTAACCTCTCCTTCGGGAGGGGTGTGTTCGCAGGAATTCTTGAGGATGTTGCGCAGCGCTTCGCCCAGCCAGTAGGCGTCGCAGCGCATGGCGGCGCTGCCGGCAAGATGAAATCTTTTACCGGGATAAAGCGGCTGCAGTTCGGACCAGACCTGCCGGGCCAGGTCGCCGAGGTTGTGCTCCGCGAAGCGCATCTCGTAGGCGTCCGCGCGCAGCTTCTCCAGCCGCAGCAGCGAGAAGATGAGGTTTTCCATCCTCTCTATGAGGGCCAGCTGCCGGGAGAGATCCTTGCCGGGATTTTGGGCTTGATCCATCTCGCAGTAGAGCTTTAGCGCTGCCAGCGGTGTTTTCAGCTGGTGGGAGACGTCGGCGATGAATTCGGCATTTTTCTGCGATTCGCGCCGCGCCTTCTCCTGCTCTAGCAGCAGCCTGCTTTCCAGCTCCACCACGGCGTTCTCCAGCAGGGCAAAATCGTCGTCATCCACGCTGAAGCGGGGGGAGATTTCCCGCCCTTCCAGGAAAGCGGTGAGCTGCCCGTGCAGCGACTCCAGCTTTCTCTTCAGCCGTTTTGCCTCCAGGATGCTGAGCGCAAGGGAGGCCAGGCCGGTCAGCAGCAGGGCGATTCCAGCCCAGCGGATGCTGCCCGCGCCGTAAAAGGCCACACCGGCGCCCAGGGCGGCGGTGACAGCGGCAAGCCACGAGACGGCGGAAAGCATCTTCATCTCTGTTTCCTTCTTGGAATCATATTTTTCAGCCCCTTTACAGAGGGCTTCTTAAAAGCCTCCCCCTTTGGAAAAGGGGGGCGGGGGGGATTTAATAAATATTCATTATCGGGCGAGGATGGAACCCCGCCCCTACGCCATCTTGTGAGCCCTCAGGCAAGCCATGCCACGCCTTTGCGCTTGTCCGGAACTGCGGCCAGGGCTTGCCATTAATCCTCGCCGGCCCAGCGGTAGCCCACGCCGCGCACCGTGCGGATGCGATCCTCGCCGATCTTCTCGCGCAGGCGGCGGATATGCACTGACAGGGTGTTGTCATCAATGTAAAGCCCGGCATCGTCCCAGATAGTCTGCAGCAGGATTTTTCGGGTCAACACCTTGCCGGTATTGCG
>Ga0209537_1000451_pt1 | contig 49946 bp, 37 predicted proteins | sample BioPla4DNA1_FD_187698 | JGI IMG/M metagenome (GOLD analysis project Ga0209537, IMG submission 187698) | Biogas fermentation microbial communities from Germany - Plant 4 DNA1 (SPAdes) (version 2) | ecosystem: Engineered > Bioreactor > Anaerobic > Digestate | place: Bielefeld, North... | reverse complement strand
CCCACGGCTTAGAAGGCCGTTGCTCTATCCAGCTGAGCTAAAGACGCATAATAAAAGCGGGTGAAGGGAATCGAACCCTCGTAACCAGCTTGGAAGGCTGGCACTCTACCATTGAGTTACACCCGCATATGGAGCGGAAGACGGGACTCGAACCCGCAACTTTCACCTTGGCAAGGTGACACTCTACCATTGAGTCACTCCCGCATAATTACCAAGCAAGTATTCGATTAGTATTTTGTCATAAAAAATGGTGCAGGTGACAGGAGTTGAACCTGCATGCCAATGGCGCTAGATCCTAAGTCTAGTGCGTCTGCCAATTCCGCCACACCTGCACAATTCAGATATCAACCTTTAGATATCTGATTTAGTGGCTCACCGGGGAATCGAACCCCGGACACCATGATTAAAAGTCATGTGCTCTACCGACTGAGCTAGTGAACCAAATGGCTGGGATAGCTGGATTCGAACCAGCGAATGCAGGAGTCAAAGTCCTGTGCCTTACCGCTTGGCGATATCCCAGTATGGGGTGAACGATGGGACTCGAACCCACGACAGCCAGAGCCACAATCTGGTGCTCTACCAACTGAACTACGTCCACCATATGGTGCACCATCAGGGACTCGAACCCGGGACACCCTGATTAAGAGTCAGGTGCTCTACCAACTGAGCTAATGGTGCATATAAAATTCGCTATTTATTGTTAGCAAATTTTATTAAGTGCGTCTTAAGGGATTCGAACCCCTGGCCCACGGCTTAGAAGGCCGTTGCTCTATCCAGCTGAGCTAAAGACGCATATTTGGAGCGGGTGAAGGGAATCGAACCCTCGTAACCAGCTTGGAAGGCTGGCACTCTACCATTGAGTTACACCCGCAGGTGGTCGGGGTGACAGGGATCGAACCTGCGACCTCATGCTCCCAAAGCACGCGCGCTCCCATCTGCGCCACACCCCGTTGTCTACCGGTTTTTGTTTTTTGTTGTTTCCCCCCGGCGACATAGATTATTCTACACGATATATTTGCTTTCGTCAACACCTTTTTTTATTTTTTTTTTATTTTTTTTAGATTTTTGAGCTCTTAATATTCAATATTTTCTTACAATTACCAACCAAGGGTTGATATTGCTATCTTTTAGCTCTATCATTGCAATGCTTTCACAGCCATCTCGCCCCTGCCAAGCACTGCCGGGATTAAGATAGCATACCCCTTCCTCATAAACAATGCTAGATATGTGTGTATGCCCATATAAAACTATATGAGCCCCCTCTAATTCTGCCTTCTGCTTTAGCTGTCCTAAGCTCTGTTTTACCCCATAATTATGTCCATGAGTAATAAAAAACTTTTTCCCCTCAATTTCCTCCACTATTTCTGAAGGTACTGAAGGTGCATAATCACAATTTCCCTTTACATATATAGTTCTCCCCTTAAACTTAGAAGACATTTCAACTGCGTCAGCAACATTATCTCCTAAATGTATCAATATATCTGCCTTATCTATCTTTTTTAAGACTTCGTTTATAGTATATGTATCCCGATGAGTGTCGCTTACCACTGCTATAAGCAAGGCTACTCCCCCCTTTTAGTTTTCACCTAATAATTTCTCAAGACCTTTTTTAAGTTGCTCTAGGGCTCTTCCTCTATGACTTATTGAGTTTTTCTCCTCAGCGGTTAATTCTGCGAAGGTTTTATTAAACTCCTTTGTATAAAATAGAGGATCGTAGCCAAATCCATCTTTTCCGTATTCCTTATCTGTAATATATCCTTCCACTTCTCCTACAACCTTAAGTGCTTGTTCTTCACCATATAATAATACTATGGCACATATAAATCTAGCTGTCCTTTTCTCAAATTCAATACCTTCAAGCATAGAAAGGAGCTTTTCATTATTTTTCTTTGAATTACCGTGTTCTCCAGCAAATCTAGCAGAATATACTCCCGGTGCACCATTAAGAGCGTCTACTGCTAGACCAGAATCATCGGACATTACTAAATAATCTTCCTTATTATCTAAAAGATCATAAATAGCCTTAGCCTTAATGTACGCATTCTCCATAAAGGTGTTTCCATTTTCTTCTACATCAATATCTATTCCCGCTTCTTTTAAGCCCAGTATTTCTACTGGTATATCCCTTAATATTTCCTTAATTTCTTTTATCTTATGCTGATTATTGCTTGCTACTAAAAGTTTCTTCATATTATCCCCTCGTTCCTATCCATAATGAATCCATTTTTAAAGCATTTTTCTGAGCTTGTATTATATGCTTTGATCCCTTTTCCGCTAAATCTAACAATTCCTCTAAATCCTTTCTAGAAAAGGGTTTCTCCTCACCAGTACCTTGAATTTCAATAAATTCTCCTTCATCTGTAAGTACCACATTCATATCTACTACGGCCTTAGAATCTTCTTCATAACATAAGTCCAATAATTTACTTTGTCCAACTATACCAACACTAACTGCTGTTACGAAGTTACGTATTGGATATGTATCAAAAGGCGTAACTCTATGTATTTTATTTACTGCATCCACTAAGGCTACAAAAGCACCATTAATAGATGTAGTTCTAGTTCCTCCATCTGCTTGAATTACATCACAATCAATCCAAATGGTCCTTTCCCCTAGAGCCTTTAAATCTACTACAGACCTCAAAGCTCTACCAATAAGTCTTTGGATTTCCATAGTTCTACCGTCTACTTTAAGTTTTGAAATATCCCTAGGCTTTCTAACTTGGGTAGACCTTGGCAACATATTATATTCACTGGTTATCCAACCTTCACCAGTACCTTTTAAAAATGGTGGCACCTTATCTTCTATAGAAGCAGTGCAAAGAACCTTTGTATCTCCAAATTCTATAAGCACTGATCCTTCAGCATATTTTGTATAATTTCTAATAATGTTAATATTTCTAAGCGCATCATTTCTTCTTCCATCTATTCGCAAATTTATTCCTCCCTTAATTTGCCGCTAAATAGTTAATCCCTATCTGGTGGCATTTCTTCTATTATAATTGTAATTAACAAGGATACCTCTACTATCTGTTATTTTACCTATAACAATGTGATTTATCCACTTAAGCTCCAGCTCCTTTGTTAGATCTAACCTTTTCTGTGGCAATCAATTTGCTTTCTGAAGATATTAGTTACAGCTCAATACTTTCCATACACATCATTTCTATAAAAACGGAATTTTATAGAACTATTTTTTGATTAACCTCATATTATTTATATAAGGAGTAATATATGAGGTGAATATTTTGAAATATATAGGACCTTTTCTTCGACTGAACTCTCTAAACTTAGATAATATTGAAAAACAGTTACTTTTTTTCTCAAGAGAGTCCTTTAAACATATTGTGCTACAATCTAACTGTGGCATACGCACATCTATTCAGGAACTAAAGCTAAAAAAATTTCCTAACATTGATATTAACATATTTAAGAGAAATTCTCCACTTTTATGTATATACAAAAAGGCAAATCCTAAACTAGAAAAGAATGGTTGGAATGAAGAAAGCTTCAAAAAAGAAATTTTAGCTAGTAGTAACGCATATATGAATTTAATGCTAACGGATTGTACAGACTACTATAAAAATTTTGAAAATATAGATAGTACTCTATTTGCTCTAAGTAAAATATACTCTCAACTTTCAATTAAACAGCTTGACTTTTTCTCCTCTAATCTTAGAAGCAGCGAGGGAGTTTTTATTGATAAAAAAGATTGTTCCAATGAACTTACAGGCGAACTTAAATTTGAGGATAAAAGTAGTAAATTTAAATTTTCAGAACAAGCCCTTTTTATGGCTGCATACTATAAAGCTTCTTTACTTTCTGATAACGAAGATGCTGAAGCCTACAAAAACTTTTCCCTAGATATTCTTAATATGTTTATTGATTATAAAGAAGAAATTTATGATTTATCCTTTGAAGAGTTAAACAATTTGTGTTTTGCCTTTAATATTTTTTATGAAGCTAGTAAAAATGAAGCTGCTATGCATATACTTTACGATCTATTTGACTTACTGGAAGAAAAGTACAAGGACTTAAATGATGAAAAAATTAATGACAGGGTTCATTCCTTATGCATGCTTAACATAAACTTTGTACGTGGTTATAGAAACTTGTCTTTACTTAAATATAGGGATCAAGCAAATAAAATTTATCAAACTCTTAATTCTTTCTACGATAATGATTTAGGTATGTTTATTAAAAAATCAGAAAAGAAGAACATAGACTTTTCTGCAGAAGAGATAGTGCTATATACTCTATGCCAAATACTAATGAACAAATTAAATCCCGATGCTTCTCAAAAAATATTAACGGAAGTATATAAACGTCAATTGATAAACTCTGGCTTAGTGCTAAGTTGGCCAGATTCTCCAAACCTAAATAGCCCAGAAAGATATAGAAATTTCTCAAATAAAGAGGAAGACTTGTTAGATGAAAATTATTTTAGAATGCCTTCCCTATCTACTCCTGAACTCAATGAGTTAGCTCCTATTTTTGTAAAAAGTATTAGCTATAGTAAGAAAAAAGATACCTTTGAAACTAGTAAAAATAGCTTCTACAGTAACAAAAATATGCCTCTACTTTACACAATACACTTCTTGCTAAAATAATTTAAGAAGAGAGAAGCTTCTAATCTAGCTCCTCTCTTCAATTATTTTTGATAAACCTTATTTAATATAATATTCCCTTCAGCATCAATTTTGACCCCATCTATATATTTGTTTTTTATAATTACATCGGAACAATTAAAAATTGGAACTATAACATGGTCCTCTAGGATATATTTATAGTTATCTATAAACTCCTTATTGTATCTTCTCAGTATGATATCATATTGCCCTTTTTCAATTTCCTCTTGGAACTCTTCTGCAATAATATATTTAGTCTTAATCTTTATATTTTTACTCTCTTCAACTTGTTCAACTAATTTTTTCACTATACGCTTATTAATATCATCACTATCAGTAACTAATACTAAGGATATATCCTCATCACTATCGACACTGGCTCCTGTACCGCTATTTATTACATTGTAGTCTAGGTTTATAAGTTTAAAAATACCATATTCATTTGGCTTAAACACTGCTAACCCCTGTTTAACCAAGTTATCCACATTTATATACTTCATAATTTCTTTTTTTATATTTCTCTCATAGCCAATGGTTCCAGAGCTTTCGTTAAAACAAAGAGCTATTACATCATCACTGTTCACAATAATAGTGTTATCACTAGAAATAAAACGCTCCACTTCACTTAGCGGTGGATTGTATATAATATCTACCTGCCCTGACTCGTATGCCGCCAATGCCTCTTCTTTGCTTATTTCAGATAGTAAAAGGAACTTTTCATCTGTTATATTTTCACTGTCCCAATAGCTAGGATTCTTACTCAATACTACTCCTTTTTCCTCTATAGCACTAATAATAAAAGGACCACTATATGCTATATTTGAATAATTATCCTTCCAATTCTCTAATTTTAACTTACTTTTTCTTATTACATATCTAGGTTTGCTTAAAACCTCCAAAAATTTTGGATAACTTCTATTTAAACGAATAACTAGAGTTTTTGCATCCGTAGCCCTTATTGCCACCTGATCAAATTCAACCTTACCATTATAATAGTCCTCTGACCCAAAAATAGGGTAAAGCTCTCTAGCCATAGGATTCTCTGCTTCTCTTGACAATATGTACTTAAAAAAATCTTCCACATCTTTGGCATAAATAGGACTTCCATCACTCCAGCAAGCCTTTTCCCTAATATGAAAGGTATATTGTATACCATTGTCCTCAATTTCCCAACTTTCTGCTAAAGCCGGTATTATTTCCTTACTTCTGTTCATATTAACAAGTCCTTCAAAAAGGTACTTATACAGTTCCTCTCCCTTTTTACTGTTATTATCTAGCATATTCAAGCTACTAGGTAGTCCCCCAAAACTGCAAACTATGTAATCTTCAACTTGTGCATTCATATACTTTTTTTCCTGTACGCATGCTGTCATTAAAAATATAGATATTAATTGTAATAATAAAAATACGAGTTTCTTCATATTTTTCTCCTTTTGATTACAATGTCTATATATGAAATTATTAGCAAATAAAGTCCATATTAAACATATGGACTTGCATTATTTATGGAAGATACCTAGCTAATTTGAATTTTTTATACACCAAAATATCTCTAGCCTTCCCTCTCCATCCAATCTGCTTTCTTCCAAAACTTATTCCATCTTCTAAAGTAACCTTATTATTAGCCCCCGTTAATCTATAATAATTGCTTATTATGTCCTTATGAAATTCACCAGTGGTAATATATATCCCCCTATGAATATCATTTTCCTGTAAAGTATTAATAAAATTCTCATAGTCCTCTACAAGCACCTTAAAACACTTATGAAACCTTATAAGAAGCTCTTTTTCACCGCGACTCAACTTTACTTCCAAAATATCATTATTTTTTGTTATAATCTTCTCCTGTACGCCAAACTCCCAACAGCCTTTTGTTAAGCTCTCATAAAATTTTAATACCTTCAATCTTCTTATAAACCTTCTCAATTTCTCTGCTTCTTCTCTTCTTATTCTGCAGTAAACACTATCCATAAAAGAAAGCAAAGACATCCCACCTCAAAATTACTGCAAACAAAAGGATAAAACCAAAGGAAAGATCTATCTACTTCTCTATGATCCTTCCACTTATTACATTATATTAATCCACAAAATAACTAATTACAGGTTAACTTATCCACAAAATCAAATAAAAAATCACCATAAAGAAAAAGCGGCCTAAGCCGCTTTCATATAACCTACCATACGTCTTTAATAAAAATGAAGATAAATGAGGTCAAAGCAAATATAAAAAATATTAATGAATATACCCATTTCTTATTGCCTGAATTTAATTTTAACATTTTGATGGACCATAAAAGCATAGTGACAAATATGCATATTTTCATGATACTATACCTAGAGAATCCTGCAATATAGGCAAAATTATATTGATAAAGCAGAGTACATATAACTGAAAAGGTTGTAAGTACCACAAATACCCAGGACAAAGCATCTAAAACCTTTTTCAACTTTTTCCCCCCAAATCTCTTATTTTTATTATTGTTCCTTAATCATTTCCTCAAAAGTTTCTTCTGTAATTATGGTAACTCCTAATTCTATAGCCTTATCCCTCTTTGAACCTGGATCTTCTCCTACCAGCACATAATTGGTCTTTTTGCTTACACTACTAGAAACCTTTGCTCCTAAAGATTCTAATTTTTCCTTTATTTCAGTTCTGCTGTAGTTTTTAAGACTGCCAGTTATTACCACAGTTTTACCCTCAAAGGGATTATGGGACACTTCTATTTCTTCAAAACTTGGTTTTACTCCTAGTTTTAGTAGTTCATCTATGTTATTAATAATTTTTTCTTGAGTAAAGAATTTTACAACACTATTAGCTACAATTTCGCCTACATCCTGAACTTCAAGCAACTCATCAACAGAAGCTTTTATAATTCTATCTAGACTTTTAAATTTCTTAACTATATCCTTGGAAGTTTTCTTACCTACATTAGGTATGCCTAATGCAAATATAAATGAAGCTAAATCGCAGTTTTTACTCTTTTCCACTGCATCTAGTAAATTTTGAGCTTTTTTCTCTCCAAACTTATCTAGGGTAAGCAATTCTTCTTTCTTTAGCCTATATAAATCCGGTATAGATTTTATGTCTAGCTTTTCAAAGAGCTGCTCTGCAGTCTTTTCGCTAAAACCTTCTATGTTCATAGCTTCCCTACTAGCATAATGCACAATACTCTTTACTAATTGAGGTTTACAAGATAAGGTATTTTCACAGAAATAATGGGCACCATCTTGAATTACTTTACTACCGCAATAAGGGCAATTGCTTGGGGGAAGAATTTCTCTACTACCTTCTAAGCTTTCTTCTACCACTCCCATAATTTCAGGAATAACATCATTAGACCTTCTTACAAATACTCTAGCTCCAATCCTTACTCCCTTTCTTTTTATATCATCCATATTGTTTAAGGTTGCTCTTTTTACGGTTACGCCGCCTAATTCTACTGGCTCTAAAATAGCTGTAGGAGTAACTCTTCCACTTCGTCCTACATTCCACTCTACATCTAAAAGCTCAGTGGTAACTTCTAAAGCCTCAAATTTGTAAGCAATAGCCCATTTAGGAAATTTAACAGTGTAGCCTAAAAGTTCTCTTGTCTTCATATGGTCTATAGCAATTACTATACCGTCTATATCATAATTTAATTTATCACGAATGCTAGCTACATATTCTATTTCCTTCTCTATATCTTCTACAGATTCACAGGTCTTTATGTAATCATCAATTGGAAAGCCTTTTTCCTTTATAAACTGTAACATTTCTGTATATGTAGTAAATGGTATCCCTTCATTATATCCTACATCATAGAAAAAGGCTGAAAGATTCCTTCTAGCAGTTTCTTTAACATTTAAGTTTCTTAAAGCTCCTGCTGCCCCATTTCTTAAATTTTTAAGAGGTACTTCTGCCTTCTTATTATAGGCTTCAAAGGCTTCCTTGGTCATTATAGCCTCTCCATGAATTTCTATTGTATGATTATAATCGATTTTCAAAGGAAGACTTTTAATAGTTTTAGCTTGAGCAGTAATATCTTCACCTACTTCTCCAGTCCCTCTAGTAGCAGCCTTTACCAAAATCCCTTCCTCATCATAAGTACAGTTTATAGTAAGTCCATCAAATTTTTTCGTAATAATGTATTTAGGCTTAGGAAGTTTATCCTCATGGCTCATATTATATTCATTTATAAACCTTAAATTTCTATTATGCCAATCTCTAAGTTCTTCTACAGTTTGCGCCTTATCAAGACTCCACAAAGGAGCCTTATGGGTATACTTTTGAAATTCAGGTAGCACTACATCACCAACCCTTAAAGTTGGTGAATAAGGTAGCACAACTCCTGTTTCCTTTTCTAGTTTTCTCAGTTCATCGTATTTTAAATCATACTCCTTATCGGACACAGTGGGATTACTTAGAACATAATATTCATAAGAGTATTTATTAAGCTCTTGGGCGAGCTGCTCCATTCTTTTCAACTTATCTTCCATACCTCTACCACCTTTTATATAAGTTCTAATGGTGTCATACTTAATAAAAACATCTTTATTCCCATGTTATCAAAGGCAATTGTAAGCTTTACATCATCCTTTTCCTTCTTAACACTCACTATAGTACCTACACCAAACTTAGCATGTTTTACCTTTGCACCAACTACTGCTTCAGCCTCTGTTAAAACTGCTTTTGGCTTTGCAGGCTCTGCATTCATATAATAATTTAACTTTTTACTTAATTCTTTAGCTGCAGTTTCAAAGCTTGTGCTACTATTATTTAATGGCTGTGAATTAAAGTTTCCTATGTATCCATTTCTTTGAATTCCCTGCCCTGAAGATAATGGTGCCTTGTTTATATATTCCACCAAGTCACAAGCAATCTCATTTAAGAAATCTGAAGGAGCAAAGGCTGAAGTTCTTCCAAATACCATTCTTATTTCCGCAGAGGTCATATAGAGCTTTTCCTTAGCCCTTGTGATACCAACGTAGCAAAGCCTTCTAGACTCCTCCATCTCATGAGGATTTTGAAAGGATGAATTACCAGGGAATATACCATTTTCCATACCTACCATGAAAACCACAGGAAACTCAAGACCTTTAGCGCTGTGCACTGTCATCATCACTACAGAATCCGCTTCTTCATCATAGTTATCTACATCTGCTACTAAAGCAGTCTTTTCTAAAAATGCTGCTAAGGATTTATCCTCTGACGTATTTTCAAAATCAACAGCAGCAGAAACTAATTCCTTCAAGTTTTCTACTCGGCTTTCATCTTCTATTTCCTTTGAATTTTCTAACTCCTTAATATATCCTGTATCCTCTAAAACTGCATTTACCAATTCTGAAACCGTCAACTGTTCCTTTAATGCCTGTAAGTTTTCCATAAGATCCATAAACTTATTAATAGAAGTCTTACTTCTTGCTGATAGTGTTGGTAATACATCCACATCCAGCATTACATTATATAGACTATCTTCTATTTCATTAGCCTGTTGCAGAAGCTTTTCTACAGTAGCTGCTCCTATACTTCTCTTTGGTACATTTATTATTCTTTGAAGGCTTATATCATCATCTGGATTATTGAGCACTTTTAAATAAGCCATTATATCCTTAATTTCTTTTCGGTCATAGAATTTATGACCTCCAATTAATCTATAAGGTATATGCCTCTTTATAAAGGTATCTTCAAAAATACGGGATTGAGCGTTTGTTCTATATAAGATAGCAAAATCACGATAACTTCTACCTTCCTCTTCCATAAGCTTTGCTATCTCTGAAGCTACAAACTGTGCTTCATCTCTATCTGAAGGGGCTCTATAAATCTTTATCTTTTCTCCAGCATCACTTTCTGTTCTCAAAACCTTGTGCTTACGTTCACTATTATTTTTTATAACGCTGTTAGCAGCATTTAATATATTTCCTTTTGATCTATAGTTTTGCTCTAGTTTTACTACTTTAGCCTCTGGATAGTCCTTTTCAAAGTCAAGGATGTTTCTAATATTTGCCCCTCTCCATTCGTAAATGCACTGGTCGTCATCTCCTACAACGCAAACATTCTTATGAGCTTTACCTAACAAACGTATAAGCTCATACTGAGACATATTGGTATCTTGATACTCATCCACCATTATATATTTAAACTTTCTCTGGTAGAATTCTAAAACTTCATTATTAGTTCTAAATAACTCTACAGTTTTAAAAATAAGATCGTCAAAATCTAAGGCGTTATTGCTCTTTAACTTTTTCTGATAAAGCAAATAAAGATCTGCTATTTTGTTATCTCTGAAATTGTACTGGTTATCCTTTTTAAACTGTTCTGCAGAAATCAAATTATCCTTAGCCTTTCCAATACGGCCAATAATTTCACTGTCACTTATATCTTTTTCATTTATATTAAGTTCCTTCATACATTGCTTAATTAAAGTTTTTTGATCTGTGCTATCGTAAATAGTAAAGTCCTTTTTATATCCTAGTTTATCTATCTCTCGTCTTAAGATTCTCACACAACAGGAGTGGAAGGTGGATATCCACATATTGTCTACTATGTCTCCTACCATTCTCCTAACTCTATCCTTCATTTCTCCAGCAGCCTTGTTTGTAAAAGTTATGGCTAAAATTTGTGAAGGATAGATTCCTAAATCCTCAATCATATGGGCAATTCTATATGTAAGCACTCTTGTCTTTCCGCTACCAGCACCAGCTAGTATAAGCACCGGGCCATCAATGGTGGTAGCAGCGTCATACTGCTCCGGGTTAAGCAATTTTTTAAGATCCATGTCCTTCCTCCTATATTCATTTGCTTTCTACTAATCTTCTTACCAAATAACTACTATTATAATACTTTCCAATTAATATACTCTATAATCATTTGTTCGGAGTATATTATAGCATATTTTAATAGGCATAGGAATTTAGTATACATAATAGCAAAAAAATAAGAAGCCCTAAACAAGCTCAATTACAAGCTAGTATATTGCTTCTGGCAACTTTTTTAAATATATAACTTTAAACCTTTTTATACTTCTTTCTTATCATTAGAAGCTTCAGTATCTACTTCTTCCTTCCAATTAATACGACTAAGCACTAGATTGTAGCCATCACTTCCATAATTAAGAGACCTGTTTACTCTACTTATTGTGGCAGTACTTGCCCCTGTTAAGTGAGCAATATCATTGTATGTTTTACCTTGTTTAAGCATTTTTACAACCTGCATCCGCTGTCCCAGAGCCTTGATTTCTGTTATTGTACAAAGATCTTCAAAAAAACGATAACACTCTTCCCTATTTTTTAAGCTTAATATAGCATCAAATAGAAAATCCATTTCTGCATCCTGAAGCTTTGATCTATATTCACTCATATGTTTTCCTCCTAAATTATGTATTTATATATAGTCGCTTTTACACGGTAAACTCCTAAAGTCCTATACTAATATTATATACCAACAAGTCATTTAGGACAATAAAAAAGAAATGCAGAAAGATAAAGAAGATAGGATTATTCAGCAGAAGAACAGCTCTTGAAAAGAAATATAGAAGAAATTAAAGATAATTAAATCTTAGTTTTATTGAATCTTATAATAATATTGGACAAAGTTCCAATTATCAAAGCTGGTATTACTAGTATTGTAAACATTGCAATAATTCCACTAAAGGTTAAAGGCCCTAAAATCCCAAAGAAAATCCATGCAAATATCATAAGATAAACTACAATGTAATCAAGCTTTCTCACTTTCATAAAATTGTCACCAGCCTTCATTATAGTTGAGATCACATAAATTAATATTATCTAAGGATCTACATTAATATAAGTATTATAGCTTCCCTAATAATATGTTTATTTATCTATATCCTCAACAGCAACTTTTAATATGATATTTTGCATGCAATCATTCAATTTATATTATCTGCCCATGATTAACCTCAAAACTTAGTACATTCTAATCTTATCAATAAAAAAGCAAAAAAGGAAAAACACAACCCTTGGGGCTAGGTTGTGTTCGCATCTAAATAAAAAGGGGGCTATTTAATCTTTTTATTTATCCTTGCAACTTTATTATATATAATTCAACATTATTTTGCAAGTCCATTTTAAAAAATAAATTGTAAACATTTAATCAATATGAAGGAAAACTTTCAAAATTTAATTTATTCATCCAATAATCCTACAGCTTCTTTTAACTGAGTTAATTCTTCTTCCGTTAATTCCCTGTATTCTCCCTCTTCTAAATTTTCGTCTAACTTCAAAGGTCCAAAGGATATTCTTTTTAAGTACATAACCTTTTTATTAACACTTTCAAACATTCTCTTTACCTGATGAAACTTACCTTCCTGCAAAGTAACTAATACCTCAGAGCCTTCTTCTGAAGCTTCCAAAATTTCCAATTTTGCAGGAAGACACTTATAACCATCATCTAAAACAACGCCCTTTTGAAAGGACTTTATGTCCTTCTCATCTACCCTTTTATCTATTTTGGCATAATAAACTTTATCTACGTGCCATTTAGGTGAAATCAATCTATGATTTAGCTCTCCATCATTGGTAAGTAAAAGAAAGCCAACGGTGTCCTTATCTAATCTGCCTACTGGAAAGGGATTAAAAACACTATGTTGAACTTCAAGTAAATCCACCACAGTTTCATCATAATTATCAAAGGTAGCAGAAACTACCCCTGCAGGCTTATTCATTAGCAAGTAAATATATTTTTTATAAATGACCTTTTCATCACCAATATATATCTCACTCTTCTCTGGATCAACTGACATGCCACTATCTTTAACTACCTGATTATCTACAGTAACTAGCCCCTTTCTAACTATGCCTTTTATTTCCTTTCTGCTGCCATAACCCAAATTACTCAAGATTTTATCTAATCGTTCCAGGAAAATCCCCTCCTCAATATGTATACACCTATATTTCCTAGGTAATTTTTTGTCTAATTTATATTCTACAATATATAAGCTCCTTATTCCAATATTAAATTATAGAAGTGAAAACTAAGGCTCCTTCACATAAATCTGTGAAAGAAGCCCTAAGAAATCTACAGCACTAAATTTTTTATAAAGCAATTACTCTACTTTAAATTCCACCATATCATAGTCCTCGTAAGAATTTTCATTATAAAAACTTTTCACTAAGGCCAACAATTTATAAGTCCCTTGTTTATAAGGCATAAAGCTATAATAATTAATCTTACTATATTTTTGTACCAAATTCCATTGTCCTTGCTCCATTAGATAAAATTCATAGTGCAAGTCCCTGCCCCCATCAGCTTTTACAGTGAATACTGTTCCTTCGTTTACCTTTAATTTTACTTTATCCCTTAGAATTTTTGTGTTTGCTACTGGAACTGCATCCTTTATATATAATCTGATAACCTTTTTAGAATCAAAAAACTGATCACTTGCCTTATCCTTAGCCATTATTTCTAATATATATTCTCCTCGACATCTAGGCTCTAATAGATAGCTCTTATCTTCTATATAGTCTGTTTCTTCTACCGTATGTTTATTAATTTTTAAAACATACTTTATCAAGGTTTCATTTGTTCTTTGAGTAATTATATCAAACTTAATTTTATCCCCTACCATATAAATTTCTTTGGAAGGCATAAGCACATAGTCTATCTCTGCTGGTATAAACTCCATTACCTCTAGATGCTTTATCTCATGGCAATCGTACTTCTGTTTAGAATACTTATCCTTAACCATTATTTCCATAGTGTAACTGCCTATACCTTCTGGAGTGAAATTAACCCAATTGCAAGTACTATAATCTACCCATTCAATTTCCTTTTCTTCTTTTAAAACCTTGAAAGCATACCTTAAATCCGAACCTCCAGTAGCCATTACACTTACATGAATATTTTCTCCCCTAACAAAATTCTCTTCTTTATTCATTATAACTTCTTTTATTTTCACTTCATTATTTGATACTTCATCGATAAGAAACTCCATCTCAGCACTTTCTTCAAACTTTCCTTTAAAACTCTCATCTTTAACCCAAAGGGTAATTTTATACTTACCAGCCTTTTGAGGTTTCCAAGTATAATGATCCTCTTTTATGTAGTCAGAATCCTCTGAGTAATTACCATCTATTATATATCTATATAATAGTTTTCTTCCACCATCAACCACTGCTCTTAATTCTATATCACTGTCTACTATCTGTGGTGAAATTAAATCACTGGTAAAGCTTATAATTTTTATTTCTTTATATGGTTTTACCGTATAAGCAATTAAAGCTCTATCATCATATTGATTTTGCGAATACATATCCTTAGCTAAACACAGAATTTTATAGTCTCCTGCTTTTCTTTCCACATAGCTTACTATTCGCTTAGTTGAGTAATCCTGAATCACTTCTGCCTTTCCATTAGCATCAATTTTTATAAACTTATAAAGAATCATTCTATTATCTTCATATTGTGCATCCACTTGAAATATTAGATCCTTATAAGCTAATAGTTCCGTAGAAAGACACTTAAAATCTTTAATTTCTAATGGTTGTACAGTATCAACATTAAAATCCACCTTATAAAAATCATCATAATTATTCTTGGAATCTAACATTTTACATTCCACTAGAAGTTGATGCTTACCTGCAGTTTTAACTGTAATGCTAAGAGTGTTATCAGCACTATAATCCTTAATAAGTTCCCAGTTGTCTCCGCTGCAAATCCAGTACTTGTAAACTACTGGAGCAACACTGGACTCCACAGACACATGAAGCTTGTCCCCCACCTTTAATTGGTTGTTATTTAGACTTACTTGGTTAATAAGTTTTGTTTCTACTTCACCTATAATGTAATCTGTTCTAGCAACATAATCAAAAGGCTTTGTGCTATCCATTTTCTTAGCCTGCACCATAACTATGTATTTACCATCCTTATTTGGTGTCCAAATTGTATAATTCTTTTCTGTGAAATCCTCAATAGTATCCCATATACCGTCACAACCTATTATGAACTTATATAATAGCTTTTCTTCATTAAACTTGTCTACATACACTTTTATAGCATTGTTTTTAGCAGTTGGGCTTGGAATACTAAAATTGATTTCCATGTTACTCATAGACTATATCACCTCATCATAAGATATATTTTTATTTTTAGTTTAAAGTAATGAAGCTTTATAATATAATAGTACTGTAATACTATGTAAGGAGGACTGACGCTAATGTATATCCAAAAATGTTCTCTAATTAATTTTACCACAATTTCTGTATTAATTGGAGATTTTTCACAATTTGATTATAATAATTTTATAGTCAAAAACGGCGATATTTCAATAAATCCAGAGAATGTGACAATAAACAACAACCAAGTACTTATTAATCTTAAAAATGCCATAGACATAAAAAAAGAAACCACTGTTTTCTACAATGATCTCAGTGCAAAAGTTAGCTATTTTTCCTTTTACTCCTCAGAAGAATTTCATAATACCTACTATACTAACAAAGAACTTGGTGCAATATATACCAAAGACCACACAATTTTTAGACTTTGGTCACCAGTAGCTTCCTTTGTAAATCTTTTGATATATGAAAACGGCGATCCTTCTGTAGAGGGAGAAGTAAAAAAATTTACAATGGTGGAGGATAAAGGCCTTTGGGAAATTAAGATAGATGGAGATCTAAAGGGATCTTTTTATACTTATGAGATAAATGTATTTGGAGAAACAAATGAAGTTGTAGATCCCTATGCTAAAGCTTGTGGCATTAATGGCCTAAGAGGTGCTATTGTAAACTTAAGGGAAACAACACCTGATAATTTTTACTCTTATAAGGGACCAAACTTTGAACATTATAATGATGCAATTATATATGAAGCTAACATAAGAGATATATCGGTACATCCCGACAGTGGTATTGCTCATAAGGGCAAGTATCTAGGCTTAGCTGAAGAAAATACTAAGTCCTCAAAGGGAGTAAGTACTGGACTGTCCCACATACTAGAATTAGGTGTAACCCATGTTCAACTTATGCCTATATTTGATTACTCCTATTTAAGTGTAGATGAAAGACATCCTTATAAATATAATTGGGGTTACGATCCTCAAAACTACAATATACCAGAGGGAAGTTATTCTACAGATCCATATAACCCAACTATCAGAATACGTGAACTAAAAGAGCTAATAAAAACTCTGCACAAGCATGGTTTAGGTGTTATTATGGATGTGGTTTATAACCATGTCTTTCATCATGAAACCTCTAATTTTGAAAAAATCTTCCCAGGCTACTACTTCAGGCAATACGATGATGGTTCTATAAGCCAAGGTACTGGCTGTGGTAATGATACAGCATCAGAAAGATCTATGGTAAGAAAGTTCATCATCGATTCTGTAATGTATTGGGCAAAAGAATATAATTTAGATGGCTTCAGATTTGATCTTATGGGCATTCATGATATAGAAACCATGAAGCAAATCTATGAAAACCTAAAATCACTAGGAAGAAAGTTCATTGTTTATGGAGAAGGTTGGTATCTTAATACTAATCTTAGAGATGATCAAAAAGCCAATATATACAATAGCTTCCAATTGAAGAACATTGGTTTCTTTAATGATAAAATTAGAGACGCTGTAAAAGGAAGCGTATTTAATATACATGAAAGAGGTTTCGTAAGTGATAATGAATCAACGGTAGACACTATAAAGTTTTGTGCAGCCGGTTGCGCACTAAATATCTTTGGAAAACCTGCTACTTTCTATTCCCCAGAGCAGAACATAAATTACTCTTCTTGTCATGATAATTATACTTTATGGGATAAACTTAAATTGAGTTGTCCAGATGCTTCAGAAGAAGAGCTTAAAAATATGAGTAAGTTAGCAGACGGAATAGTTCTTACTTCCATAGGAGTTCCCTTTATACATGCTGGTGCTGAATTTTGCAGAACAAAGGGTGGTATAGAAAATAGCTACAACAGTGCTGATACCATAAATAGAATGGACTGGTATGAAAAAGCTAACTTCTTAGACGTAATGGAATATTACAAAGGATTAATAAAATTAAGAAAAGAGCACAAGGCTTTTAGAATGTATGATAGGGAGCAAGTAGCCAACCATCTAAAATTCCTGCCAGGAGCCAGAAGCTGTGTGGCTTTCATTCTTGAAAACCATGCTAACGGTGACACTTGGAAGGATATAGTTGTAATATATAATGGAGCCAACCATTGTAATTCTGTAAGTATACCAGAAGGCTCTTGGAATGTTGTTGTTAACAAAAATTCTGCTGGCACTGATATTATTGAAACTATAGAAGGCAGCAATGTTGCTGTGGAATCCACATCAATGATGGTGCTTTACAGGTAAACTGTAGCACCTTCTTTCTTTATTCATATACTTATGTAAAAAATAAGAGACCCTTCTTCTGGGTCTCTATCTTAAATATTTGACTCTTTAATTAACTTTATTAACCTTTTCTCAAGCCTTTTATCATCTTCTGAGCTTCTCTTTTTGGGATTGTTAGTTCGGCCTCCAGCTCTACGAATTTCAGACTTAATATGTCTTTCTAACAGTAACCTATCAATATTATCTTCATTAAAAATATATCCTGAAGGACTTATACACTTTGCTCCCTTAGGTAGACACAGAGCTGCTACTCCATAGTCTTGAGTTACAATAATGTCGCCACTACTACAATTATTGACTACATACATATCAACACTTTGAAAGCAGCTATCTACCAATCTAACTTCAGCATAATCACTGCTTATCATATGATGAATATCACAAAATATAAGCAAAGGTATGTTAAAGTCTTTAGCTATCCTTTCAATTACATGTCTTCCGGCGCAGCCATCTCCGTCTACTATTATTTTCATATTATAGTCTACTTTCTAATTCTGACTTTAAATCTTCATAACCAGGCTTTCCAAGAAGAGCAAACATGTTTTTCTTGTAAGCTTCTACACCTGGTTGATCAAATGGATTTATTCCTAATAAGTAAGCACTGATTCCACAAGCCTTTTCAAAGAAATAAACCATGTAACCAAAGTAGTAAGCACTGATTTCTGGAATGTTTACAACGATATTAGGAACTCCTCCATCATTGTGAGCTAATAAAGTTCCTTGGAATGCCTTCTTATTTACGAAGTCCATAGTCTTTCCAGCTAAGAAGTTTAATCCATCAATATTTTCTTCACTGCTTTCAACTACTACTTCTTTTCTTGGCTTTTCTATATTCAACACAGTTTCAAATATGTTTCTTCTTCCTTCTTGAATATATTGTCCCATAGAATGAAGGTCTGTAGAGAAATCAACGGATGCTGGGAACAAGCCTTTGTTGTCCTTTCCTTCACTTTCTCCATAAAGCTGTTTCCACCATTCACTGAAATAATGTAAAGCAGGTTCATAGTTTACAAGGATTTCTATAGCTTTACCCTTATTATAAAGCACGTTTCTTGCAGCTGCATACTTGTAACAATCATTGTTTGCTAGCTCTGGAGTTGAATAAGCTTCTCTAGCATCTGCAGCACCTTGCATCATTTCATCTATATTAACACCACTTACTGCTATAGGTAATAATCCTACTGCAGTTAATACTGAGTATCTTCCACCTACATCGTCAGGAATAACAAAAGTTTCATAGCCTTCTGCATCTGCTAAATTCTTCAAAGCACCTTTAGCCTTATCTGTAGTAGCAAATATTCTCTTCTTTGCTTCCTCTTTTCCGTATTTCTTTTCCATGTAGTCTTTGAATATTCTGAAGGCTAAAGCTGGTTCTGTTGTTGTTCCAGACTTTGATATAACATTTACGGAAATGTCCATTCCTTCAATAGCTTCTAGTAAGTCTGCCATATATGTTGAACTAATGTTATTACCTACATATAATATTAATGGTGATTTTCTTCTTTCCTTAGGAAGCACATTGTAGAAGCTATGATTTAGCATTTCTATAGCCGCTCTAGCTCCAAGGTAAGATCCCCCGATACCGATAACTATAAGTGCATCAGAATCCTGTCTTATTTTTTCTGCTGCTTTCTTGATTCTGTCAAATTCTTCCTTGTCGTAGTTTACTGGTAAGTCAACCCATCCTAAAAAGTCACTACCTGCTCCAGTTTTATTATGTAGAGTGTTGTGTGCGCTCTTAACCATTTCTGCCATATATGAAATTTCATGTTCAGCAACATATGGGCTTAATTTTGATAAATCTAAACTAATTCCTTTTGCCATTCAATAAAACCTCCATTTCTATCCCTTATAAAATTTTATTTTATTATCTAAATTAAATCAAGTCTATTAAGCAAAAATTTATATATTTCAGTAACTTTCTGTCAATTAAACAACTTAATTGTCTAATTCTAACTTGTAGGCATCTTGAGTCCATTCCTTATACGGCGATACATTAACTCCTTTCACTCTTATATTTACTCCCAAAAGCTCTTTGTTTTGACACAGATATATGTAAGGTAAATCCTCATTGGCTAGTTTAGCCCAAGCACTATAAATAATACCTCGTTTCTCCATGTCACTTTCTTTAAGTGCTGAATAAATTAATTTATCACTCTCCATATTTCTCCATCCAACGGTGTTATAGCCTCCTGGATAATCTTCTTTTATAGAAAATATTTCCGAAGGGTCTGGATCTTGAGTTAAAGCCCAGGACATATTATACATCTCAAAGTCTCTTTCGTCATATATCTTGCTCATTAAATCACTAAAAGGTATTTCCTCTACAATCACTTCTATACCAATTTCTTTCCAATCTTCTACAAGTTGCTTTCTTAAAGTCTCTGCATATTTAGTATCTCCATAGGTTGACCATTTAATTTCAAATTTATTTCCATTTTTATCATACCTATATCCATCTTCTCTTTTAGTCCATTCACATTCTTCTAGAAGCTCTTCCGCTTTTTTCTTATCATACAAATATGGAGTTAGATTGTCAGGATAAGCCCAAGAGCATTTAGCTAAAGGAGTATCAAAGGTTGAGCCATAATTACCATAAACTTCTTTTATTAGCTTCTCTCTATTTAATCCATATATAAGAGCCTTCCGAACCCTTATATCTTGAAATTTAGGATTTCTTAAATTTAACCCTATATATTGAAAGCTATTACTATCAAAAATATGTAAATCCACGTAACCCAAAGTCTTTAAATATTCTACCCTATGATCATTTGCTATAAACTTAGCTATATCTACCTCTCCGCTAGCTAATTGTCTTAAAGCCTCATCTCCAGGTACCTTTTTAAATATGATATTATTTATCTTTGGTTTATCCTTCCAATAATATTCATTCTTTATCAACTTCACCTCTTTATCCCCATCAGAGAATTGTAAACAATAGGGACCACAACCTACAGGTTTATCTATCATTTTATCCATTTCATTAATTTGACCTTTAGTAAAATTATAATACTTTTTAGGTAAAATCCCAAATTCAAAATCATAAATCAAAGAGGAATTGACTTCCCTAAAGGTAAAAGATATTTTATACTTATCCTCTACCTCAATACCAATAACCTCTTCTTCACTTCCATATTTATAATAATCATAGCCTTCCAAAAGCCTCATGCTGTTAACAAAGGGCCCCTTGTAGGAAGGATCACATAGTGCTGTATATGTAAAAGCAACATCTTCTGCAGTAAGTTCAGAACCATCACTAAATTTTATACCTTCTACTAAGTAAAAAGTATACTTCTTACCATCCTCACTAACTTCCCACTTTTTAGCTATATTGTTTATTATCTTTCCGCCTTGATCATGGCATACCAATCCCTCAAAGATTAAAGTACTAAGCCACAAATCATATCCATTAGTGGTGTAAAGAGGATTTTTACTACCGCTAAAGTCATTTACTGCCACTACTAAAGTATCCTCTCTATTTTTAGCCACCTTAGGATTTGCCCTTTTTCTACCTATCGTAATAATCTCTTCATATTTATTTTGCTCTCTCCTAACTTGATTCTTCCCACCATTCCAAATACAGCCTGATAACATGAAGGTTGTGATAGAGGAAGCTATTAAAAGTTTTAGAGCTCTTTTCATTCCTATACTCCTTCCACACTTAGATATATATTTTCACTTTCAAATATATCTTTAATTGAAATTTTTTAAACCTTTAACTTTCATACCAAACATATTATTAGCCTTAATACAGTTACATATTTTATGCAAGAACATCTTACCATAAACTTACTATTTTTTATACAAATTTAAGTAAAATTTGGAATAAAAATAATAGATTCTATGCAAGAAGCTTTGTCCTTACATAGAATCTATATACCCTTTACTAGCTAAATATCGATTTACTATTTTCTTTAGTATTTATCTTGTTTAATTTCTCCGCCATAACAATCATTGTTGTCATTATTATAATTAAAAAGATTGGAAATACTTTTATACTAATATTCTGAGCTAAAATTCCAAAGAACGGTGGCATAAAGGTTGCTCCAATATAGGCAGAAGCCATTTGCATTCCCATAATGGCCTGAGATAAATCTTTCCCAAAATTGTCCGGTGTAGCATGGATAAAACTAGGATAAATTGGTGCACATCCTAATCCCATAAGAATAAGTCCTAAAATCAAGGTAAGATTTCCAAGAGGCAGGAACAGCATAATTATACCAATTGATGCTACGCTTTGTCCTAACCGAACCATAGCCTTATCCTTCAATTTCATAGTAATAAAACCGGAAATAAACCTTCCTCCTGTAATACCTAAGAAAAAAAGTGATGCCCATTTAGCAGCAGTCTCTGCTACTATGCCTCTATTCATAACCATATAGCTAGCAGCCCATAATGCAGCAGTCTGTTCTAAAGCACAGTAACAAAAAAAGGCCATAAGGGCTGGCTTTGCTCTAGTTAAGCTTATTAACTCTTTTATAGTAATACTTTTGTTTTCTTTTTTACTCTCTGACACCTGAGAGTTTGCCTTCTTCCAAAGTGGTAGCGAAAATATTAAAATTGCAGTTAAGACAATTTGAAGAATACTAATAGCTCGATAGCCGCCATTCCAAGTCCTGCCGCCGCTTAAATAATATCCCATAATATATGGTCCTGTAGTAGCCCCTATTCCCCAAAAACAATGTAGCCAACTCATATGTCTTGATTTATAATGCAGTGCAACAAAGTTATTTAAAGCTGCATCTATGCAGCCTGCTCCAAAACCATATGGGATAGCCCAAAAACATAGAAAATAAAAAGATTTAGATATAGAAAAACCAAAAAGTGCTAAAGCAGTCAAGGCTACACTGATTGCAGTAACCTTTCCAGTACCTAGTTTATTAATAAGCTTGTGACTGAAAAAACTTGATATTATAGTTCCTCCCGAAATGATCATAGAAATAATCCCGGCAAAAGACACTGGTACATTTAGTTCCACATGCATACTAGGCCAAGCAGAACCAAGCAAAGCATCAGGCAATCCTAAACTAATAAAGGAAATATAAATAATAATTAATAATGCTGTAAACATATCCACCTCTCACCCTTATTTTTTAGTGCACTAAACAAATTATTTTTTGCTCAATTGAACAGGTTATTTACATGTTCAGTCTATTAATATTCAAAGCAAGATACAATGGACTTTTTTATAGTATTTATAAATATTTTAAATTTCCTTTATTTCGTACAAATCTTCTACCACAAAATCTTCTAAACCGCTTCTTTCTCCCACACTAGTCTTTGATAAGAAAAGTATTCCTTTTATGCCAGCATTTTTTGCACACTCCATATCAAGAGTTCTGTCCCCCACATAATAGGTGAAGCTTGGATCTAAGTGATATTTGTCCATAAGATAATTTATTGCATCTGGCGCTGGCTTACGTGGAAAACCATCCTGACTAGTAATAATTTCTGCAAAGAATTCAAATATACCTAGATTTTTTAAAACATCTTCTGTAGTTTTTCCTCTATTGGTAAAAACAAAATTTTGTGACCCTTGTTGAGATAAACATTCAAGTATTTCCTCAGCATGTGGAATCAACTGAATATTTAGCTTTTTCTTACCACTAATTTCGGAATAACGTTCCTTTGCTTTTTCAAAGGGTATTCCAGTCTTTTGCTCCATACTTTGAATATACGAGCTTACGGAATACTTTATTGAATGTTCTAATATGTCATCCTTATTAGTATCAATTCCAAATTCCTTATAAGTTTCCTGTAAGCTAGATACAATAATATCGTAGGAATCCAATAAAGTGCCATCTAAATCCCAAATAAAAGCCTTTTTCATGTTATTCCTCCTCTGTTTCTTATCATTCACATTATATCATACACTATAACTTTTCCAGTATAAAGCAAGAATCATAAAAGCAAAAAGCTTGAAGCCCTTTGCTTATAAGGGTTCCAAGCCTTATGTAAATTGATGTAATTCTACTATATAAACAGGTTTATTTTTTAGATCTTGGTAAGTATCTCCTATCTTTAAACCTAGGAAATTAATGCTATTATTTTCAATTGCTATAAAATCAATTATTTTTTAAGCTTGCAAACTTCATATCTTTTTATTTCCACTATACTATTGATTGTTACCTTATTTATATTAAAAATTAATAATTATAATCTGGAATTCCGTTGTGATCCAAGTCAATAAAATCATCATGTTTATCAGGAATTCCATCATGATCCATATCAAAAAATAAATCATGATGATGTAATATACCATCATTGTCATGGTCAGTTACTAAATCTACATTATCCGGTATATCATTATGATTCATATCGAAAAAAAAGTCACTTTCATCCCAACCTTCTGGTCTAAATGGATTTTCAAACATTTTCTCCTCCTCCTTTTAACAAGTTATTATTAATTTCAGCCATATTAACATTGATAGAACTTTGTATTTGCTCTATTAAATATTTCTTAGGTTTCACCATTAAGTCACTGATTGGTAACTGCTTCATTGTATATAAATCACTAATTCTATGGATTAATTCCATTTTAACTTCACTTGAATCATTAAGATTTACATAATATTGAGATATTTGCTTAAACGTATAAAATAAAGCTTGATTAACTTCATCTATATAATAAGGAATCATTATTTGCATAATATGTTTAAAGTAATCAATAGCTTGGTATGTATATATATCAACTTTATTTTTTTCTACTTTCTCTAGTTCCTTGTCCATTTTATATGTATTCAAAATATTCACTGCTGAATTTAAGATACCCATCAATGAAAAAGCCCCTGTAAATATTGCCCCAGCAGCACCTACTAATCCCTGTGCACCTGCCTGCCTATAACGGCTATTAATTGTAGCAAACCTTGTATTAGTATTTGGATAAATAGCATAAGGTATATGTGCTAAAGTCCTCTCTATTTCATTTAAAGATCTTAGAATTTGAGAAGCTATGGATAAGAGTTGCTTTTGAAGACCTTTAAAAGGCATAGAACTTATATTTCTTCCTAACTTCTTCATTAACTCTCTCTCATTATTTTCAAGCAATTTAGGCAAGTAAATTCCAACTATATCTAGCTGCTTCTTTTGTTCTTGTACTGCATAGTAAAGAATATTAACAGCCTTTAACTTATCTTCATAATCTAAATTGCTAGACTTTTCTTCTAGCAACTTATCTAATTCTTCTTTTACACAAAATAAAGAACCAAAATAATAATAATTCAAAATATCATTTATTTGTCTAGCCCAACTTGTAAATAAATCTTCCACCTTCAAGGAATTATATAATTTTAGTTTAGAATTCTTAAAAGTTTTCTTCACCAATTCGTTAACATTTTTGCCATATAAATAAAAAGTAAAATTTTCATTATCTATTTTAGTTATATTAATCTTTACAAATTCAGAGCTATCTATAAATTCTTTAACCGTTATATCCTTAATTTGAGTATTTTCTAAATAAAGAAAATTTCTATTAGCTGATTGCTTGAATTCAACTCCTTCACTGCTTATATTAATGATAAAAGGATAGCCTTCATCAGTATAGCCAAATCTATACAAGTTACTATCAAAATTAGTTTTTTCACTCAATCCAAATTTATCATTATATTCTTCTGCTAAATTTAACAAAAAGATATTCTTATCTTGAATTATAAAAATAGTATTATTTTCAATATAATAACTAACATTTTCCAAACTAAACCCATATATTTTTCGCAATGAATCAATATTTACAAAATTAATGATATTCTCCTTTTTTACAATAGCAATATCTTTCTTATTATACAAAATATCATTAACATATCCAGTTAATCTTCCAAACAGTACTTCAGATTCCTCTGGAATTATAGATGTTAGGTTATTTCTATTATAAAAAAAGCTTCTTAAGTTTTCTAACTTACTTTCATTGGGAATAAATAAACTTATTTCTTTACAATATCTTTCTTCAACATCATTTTTAAAAGAAAAATATCCCTTTATGTTTAGTAAGCCATTACAATACTCATATTCTTGAATATGCTTATAATTAATTTCAATATTATGGTTATTCAGATTTTCTACTATAATCTTATCTTTATATATAGTTATATTACTAATAAAATAACTGTTGCCATCAATTTTAATAATCTTCTTTCCATAATAATCGTCAACACTAAAGCATTTCTTATCAATCTTTTTTAATAACTGAAAAAAGTCATTAATACTTATTTTATAATTATAACTAAACTCTTCATTAATATCAGATTTAAAATCTATACCTCCCGAAAAACTAACCTCTATAGGATATATTGTTATGTAAACAGCTTCTCCTCCAAAATCTCCTCCGGAGTTGTAAACAATCACTCTTCCTTTATTGCTAATAAATAAGGTATGATTCCCTATCAAGGACTTATTAGGAATATTAAATTCAGCATTATCACTTCTAAAAATAATATATTCATTTTCTATTAGCTTATTTTGCACAATCACAGGTACAGTAATAAATGTATCTCTGGCTTTCTTTAACATGTTAAAATCGATATTATATGCTATGACATCATTTATTCTTCCTATCATATTAACTTTTTCATCTTTTTCTACAGTATCAATAATTTTATTCACTGTGTGTTTAAGATTATTCACTATAGTTCCGAATTTATTTTCCGCTATTTCTAAACTGTTTTTATCTTTATCTATTAAAACAACTTTTCCCCTTCTTGCTTCTAGTACTTGCAGCAAAGCTTCATAAGCTATAGAGGGCTCATAATCTCTAAGCTTAGTTACAATATCACTTTCTTTCTTCTTTAATTCACAGATAGCTTCTTTCACTATATCAGCTACTGAAAAATAATCAAAATATGTAGTACTATTTTACTTGCTGTTTACATTATCATTCATTGTTAGTTTTCACACCTCTTACTACTTTTGTTCTGCATACATGCTGTGTTTTTAACTGTTAATCTATCTTCTATTTATTCAATATAACCACCATATAGAGTTAAATCTATTACTAATATTCTACATTATTATACATATTTCATCAAATATAGGTATACCTTCTTAATGATTATTTAATTTTAAAAAGCAATAATATTAAATCAAAGCAACTAAATTTTCAATTTTTAGCTTCTTTTTTAAATTCTCTTTTGGCTTTTATTTTTGTTACTTGTATAAATATTAAACGCTCAGCAAAACATAAAAAAGTAGGCCTTGATATATTAGAAACCTATTCCATAATCAAAACCTACTTTTCGGAAACATTATTAACATCAAATTATTTTATACTATTGGTGAATAATTCAAAATCAAATACTATTTCATATTTTTTAAGCTGCCTTTTCCACTAATCTATAATCATACTTATGAGTCTTTGCAGGTTGTATTGCATAAGCTAATACAATTGAAACTAAGCATAGAGCTCCGATAACCATAAAGGTTGGCTTAAATCCACCTAATAAAGAAGCTATAACTGAACCTGAAAGAGCTCCAATACCAAAGCCTTGATAGATCACTCCATAGTTTTTAGTTTGATTTCTAACACCGAAGAACTCTCCTACAATTGCAGGGAACACTGTAACATTTCCACCGAAGCAAAAGGCAATGGAAGCAACACAGGCAAAGAAAATTCCATAATTTAAAGCCACAAAGCTTAATATTAATACTGCTGAAGCTGTAACTGCAAGTGAGAAGGTTACTACCTTTAATCTTCCAAACTTGTCCGATAAAGCGCCTAAAATAATTCTTCCTGCTGTATTAAATATTGCTATCATGGCTACTGCATTTGCTGCCACAGTAGGGTCAAGTCCAGCGAGTTGTACTCCCATATCTTTTGCAATTCCTATTAAATAAAGACCACTCATACATGCTGTAAAGAATATTACAAATAGAGCATAAGCTTCTTTAGTTTTAAGCATTTCTCTAACTGCAAATTCCCTTTTATCTGAAACATTGGTGTTAGACACACTTTGCTCTGGAGCATCATTGATTAACTGGGCACCAAAGAAAATTAACGCTGCAGCTATAATTCCCCAATATAAGAAGGCAGCTGATACCCCCTTACTACTGATAAAGCTTCCATTAATATATTTAAAAACTAAACTTCCTGTGCCATAGGCTCCCACTGAAAAACCTGAAATAAGGCCTTTTTTATCAGGAAACCACTTTATAACATTAGATAAGGAGGTTATATATGCAATACCATCTGCCGCTCCAACTATTACACCGGCTGTAATATATAACATTGGTAGAGAAGAAACCATTGATGTTAATATTAATCCCGCTCCTAATACTAGGCCAGCAATGGATACAAGCTTCCTAATACCTAATTTATCCTGAATCTTTCCAGCGGCTAATGTTGAAAATGCTAAAGCAAAGCTAGTTATTGAAAAGGTAATGGATACTTTGCTTAATGGAAAACCAAACTTATCTACTAAAGGTTGATTGAATAAACTCCAGGTATAAATTGTTCCTAATCCTAATTGAGCGATTATTGTACCTAAAAGTATTAATAATCGGTTTTCTGATGTTTTTTTCATATGTTTCACTCCTTAAATTTATTTGTACTAAGAAAACCTTTACAATCCCAGTAAAAAATCAAATGAAGTATTAACTATGAGTCAATTATAACTTAGTACAGAATAAATTTATTATTTTATGAGTGAAATACAAAAAAACTTGAGTAGAATGCACCTATAAATTCATTATCCGTTTAAACTCTTTTATGTTGCTTCTGCTTACCGGAACCTCAAACTCTATATCTTGAAGTTTTAAATTATAAGTATTATTAAACCAAGGTATTATTTCTCGTATTTTGCTTACATTAACAATGTAGGATCTATGGCATCTAAAAAACTTATTCTTCGGCAACTTGTCATAGAACTCAGATACACTTAAGTTTACCGAGTACTCCTCATTTTTAGTAAAAACATGAGTGATTCTATCACTGGCAGCACAATAATATATATCATCCATGTCCACCACTATAATCTTCTCATTTTTCCATAGATTTATTTTATCCGACACATAATTATTAACCTTATTTTGATCATGATTATTAGTATTCTCCAGCTTCTTAAGCACAGATACAATTCTAGATTCAGAATAGGGCTTTAATATATAATCAAAAGCCTCTATTTCAAAGGCTTCTGCCGCATGTTCCTTGTAGGCTGTTATAAAAACTATATAGGGTTTTACTGAAAACTTACTAATGCTTTTGGCAAGTAATACTCCATCTAGAGATGGTATGTTTATATCTAAAAATATAACATCCACCTGATTATTTTGGATAAACTTTAATACCTCTATTCCATCTTCAAACTCATTTATTACTTCTATTTGACTATAATTTTTGATAAAATATTTTAGTTCTTCTCTTGCCAAATATTCATCATCAACTACTATAGCTTTCATGTGGTTCAACTCCTTCTATGTTTTTCTTTATATAAAACTCTATCTTAGTTCCCTTTTCCAATCTTTCTATAACGAGTCCTTCTCCATAAATAAGCTTAATTCTTGAATGTACATTGTATAGACCTATTTTATTTCCCGGAACCTTATCCTTATAAATATTTTGGATTACATCTTCACTTATACCTATACCACTGTCTATTATAGAAATCTTAACCTTTTCCCCTTCATCCTTTACGCTAATTTTTATTGTTCCCCTACCCTTATCCTTTAAAATACCATGAACTATGGCATTTTCCACCAAGGGCTGTATTGTAAGACTTGGTATTTTAATATTAACATCATCGATATCATAGACTACATCTAGCTTATTTCCAAACCTAGCCTTTTCTATTTCTATATAGTCCATAACCTGCTTAAGTTCTTTCTTTATATCTATAAATTCACTATTTAACTCTAAATTAAATCTTAAATAGCTAGAAAGATTTATTATAAGTTCCCTGGCCTTATTGGGATCTATTCTTATACAAGAAGCTACAGCATTTAAAGCATTAAATAAAAAATGGGGATTTATCTGAGTCTGAAGTGCTTTAAGCTCTGCCTTATTGGCCATTTCCTTTATATGTTCAATCCTTGAAACCTCCATCAAAGTTGATATAATTTGAGAAAGTCCTATAGCTAAGGTCTGTACATTATAGGTTATCCTATGAGGACTTTTATAATATATTTTCAAAGTTCCAGTAACTTCCCCCTTTTCTTTAAAAGGTATTACTATTGCTGATTTTAACATTCCACTTTTATCTTCAAAGCCCTCATTTTTTATAACTATATTACCGCTACTTATTGCCTCTTTAGTTGCTTCAGTTATTATTTCATGACCAATATTGTAATATTCTTTTCCAAGACCAACATAAGCTAATATATTCATTGTATCAGTTATGGCCACTGCATCCGCATTAATATCCTCTTTTATAATAGTACATATCTGATTTAAAGAATCACTATTAATATTTCTAAAGTAGGGTAAAGTCTTATTGGCTATATCAAGGGCTAATTTAGCCTGTGCAGCAGCTATCTTTTCCTTCTCGTCCTCTACATTTTGAACTAACAAAACAATGAAACCTACGCAAACCTGCCCAAGTATCATTGGAATAGCAATTTTAGAAACTATGTCTATACCTAAAGAGTGGGGTTTACTTAACAAAAGTATTAGGGTCATTGTTATACTTTCAGAAAAGACACCTGCTATTATACCAGCTATCCACTTATATTCTTTTTTAATCTTTTTATTAATGTATCCAGATATAGCCCCTGCAATTATACTGCTTATTAGACAGGGGATTGAGGTTATCCCTCCTATATCAATCAAAAATCTGTGCACACCCGATATGACCCCTGTTACCATTCCTACCACAGGACCAAATATTATTCCGCCGGACACTATAGTAATTATTCTAACATTCACTAAAGAGCCTTCCACATTAAGGCCTGTATAAGTTGCCAATACTGCAAAACTTGAAAACACTGTGCATATAATTATATAATCTTTTTTGCTATAGGTTTCTTTACCAAAGATTTCTCTGAAGCCTTTTAGTCTTGTCATAGCATATAAGCATATAAGAAGCAAAGCCGCTCTTTCTAGAAATTGTACTAATATGTCATATACATTATTCAATAATAATTCTTCTCCCTTCTTTAAAAGACCTTCTTTTTTAATAGAATATACTCAGTAAGGCATCAGTATACTATCCCTTGCAAGCAGTATACTATTTAGTAGCGACTTTTACAATGGCATCCTTAGGAAATTAGAACCCCACCATCTAAAAGCCATAACATTATTTTAAATGCAAGCCTAATTATAGATATATAGAGTACTCTATAACTCTAAAATTTTATAATTTCCTAATCAAAAAAGACTACAAGTATCAGATCTAGAAGACTTTTTCTAGATTGTACTTGTAATCTTAGTCTTTAAAGTGTTGTACACCATCGAAAATTTTATTATAATTTAAAATTATTTACTTGTTTAATCATCTCTTTAGCCATATCTTTTAAGCTAGCCACTGTAGAGAATACGTCCGCAGCAGTTGCGCTCATTTCTTCTGATAAAGCTGCTATTTCCTCTGATGAAGCTGATGTTTCTTCTGAAATTGCAGATGTACTTTCTACTCTATCTAAAATATTTTCCTTTTCTTCATTTATATTTTGGGCAAAATAGTTTGCATTGCTTATTTCAGGAATTATATTTTCAATTTCAATAACAATTTCTTTAAAGGATTTTATTGTTGCATTTATTCCTATTAATTGATTATTCAATTCAGCTTTCATATTGTCACTATTTTTTAAAATAACACCTGTATCATAAGTAATATTACCTAATAATTGAGCAATTTTATTAGCAGAATTTTTGCTTTGCTCGGATAATTTTCTTATTTCATCCGCTACTACAGCAAATCCTTTACCCGCTTCTCCTGCTCTAGCCGCTTCAATTGCTGCATTTAGTGCTAGTAAATTTGTTTGTTCTGCAATGCTATCTATCAAATTCGTAATTTCATTTACTTGATTTACATTTTGGCCTAAAACACTAAGCTTGTCTCCAAATTCTTTAAAAGTTGTACCTACACTTTCTACTGATAGAACTAATCCACTCATTTTTTTATTTCCTTCACTTGCAATTTGATTAATGAAATTAGCTTTTTCTTGTATATCCGTTAATGTTGTTGTCATTGTTTCAACTGCTTTTGCAAAACTTGAAAGTATATTAGTTACATCTATCAGATTTTGTGACTGTTGTTCTGTTCCTTTAGAAACTTCTTGAGCTGCATTTGCAACATCTTCTGATGATTTAGCTACAGATTCAGCAACCTCATGTAAATTTTCCGCTTTACTATTAACTGCATTAGAATGATTTTGTACTATTGATAACATTTCTTTTAGTGATGACTGCATTGTTTTAGTGGATTTAGCAATTTCACCTACTTCACCACTAATATTTAAATATTTTGAATCCATTTCTACTGAAAAATCACCATTTCCCATTAATTGTAGATGCTTAGCAATGTCAATTATAGGATTTGCAATTTTTCTAGCAATAAGAATTGTTATTATTATGCTCAATATTGAAAAAATTAAAATAAATAAAATGGTTATCATTCCTATGCTTTTAGCACTACTCATAAATTCACTTGTTTCTACAAAACATATATATGTCCAATCTAAACTTGAACCTGAATTTGAAGGTTTTTGAACGGTTATATGATAATTATTACCATCTGGCATTTTAATCTCCAAAGAAGTATTGTCAGTATTAGTAATATCTAATTTACTTATATTTAATTCCTCTACCTTTTTTGAAATCAAGCTTGTATCTTTAGGATGGGCTAAAATATTACCATTTTTATCTGCTACAACAATGTATCCATTCCTTCCTATATCAATATTTCCAATCATTTCTGTAAGTTTATTAAGGTTAACATTCAAAGCTATAACACCTTTAATATCGCCATTAGGCCCCTTCAATGCTAAAAGGCAAATAATATCTATAGCACCATTTGAAGAAAAATAAATATCACTAAAAATAGGTTGATCGGGACTTTGAAGTGCTAATTTATACCAATCCCTTGTTCTAGGATCATATCCATTTGATCTAGGTGAAGCCGGATATAGAAGATAGCCACCATTTTCTTCAAGTCCGATTCCTACACTTGTTATTTCTGGATGCGCATCTTTAAAATTTTTAAAATAATTGTAAACGTTTGCTTCGTAGGGATCATTTTCAAGGGGTGTCATTTGAACTTTGCCAGAAGGATCTTCTTTTTCAACATATGAAGTTATTCTTGAGTCTGCCTCTTGAATAAGAGCACTTTGAGCTAACATGATGGTATCTTCTTTAATTAATTCTAGATAATTTTCTATACCGCTATTTACATGCATTATCTCCTTATGAATAGAATTTGTATAATCTTTTTTTTGTTTGGTTAACTACTTTTGCATAAGTAATTATACCCATTAATAACAATGAACTTAAAGTCAAAGAAACAAAGCTAAATATTAATTTGCTTTTAATACTAGAATTAAAGTTTAGCACTTTTTTCACTTGCTTGTTCTCCCCCTTCAAATGAATTTTTCTTCTATATTTTATATTATATCATATAATTTAATTGTACTACAAAGTTCTACATTTTTCTTGATTATATGATATTCATGTAAAATGACAAATTTAATTTCATATAAGGTATATTTGCTCACCATTTTTAACATTACTAATATATTTCTAGCAAAATGAGCAAAAAAGTAATTTAGATATATTTACAATATGTAAATATCTAAACTACTTTTTTTAATGCCAAGTTATTATTAAACTAATTGTTTTTAATGTTTTTCTTATAATACATTCTATTCCCACTCAATAGTTGCCGGTGGTTTACTTGTTATATCATAAACTACTCTATTTACTCCCTTAACCTCATTTACGATTCTTCTTGATACCTTATCCAATACCTCATATGGTATATGAGCCCAATCGGAAGTCATTCCGTCGGAGGAGGTTACCGCTCTGAGAGCTACTGCATGGCTATAGGTCCTCTCATCACCCATTACCCCTACGGATTGAATATTAGGCAAGCAAGCAAAATATTGCCATATCTTTCCTTCTAAACCAGCCTTAGCAATTTCCTCTCTAAAGATAGCATCTGCTTCCCTAGTTATAAATAGCTTTTCTTCTGTAACTTCACCTAATACTCTAATTGCAAGGCCTGGGCCTGGGAAAGGCTGTCTCCATACTAGTTCATGAGGTATACCTAATTCCTCACCAACTGCTCTTACTTCGTCCTTAAACAATTCTCTTAATGGTTCTATAAGCTCAAAATTCATATCTTCTGGAAGACCGCCTACATTATGATGGCTCTTTATAGTAGCAGAAGTATTGGTTCCACTCTCTACTACATCAGGATAAATTGTTCCCTGTACTAGATAATCAATTTCTCCTAATTTATTAGCTTCCTCTTCAAAAACTCTAATAAATTCTTCACCGATGATTTTTCTCTTCTTCTCTGGTTCAGTAACACCCTTTAATTTATTCAAAAACCTTTCTTGTGCATTTACCCTTATCAAATTCATATCAAATTGTTCTTTAAATACTTTTTCTACTTGGTCTCCTTCATCCTTACGCAATAGACCATGGTCCACAAAAATACAGGTCAGCTGCTTTCCTACAGCTTTGTGTACCAATACTGCCGCTACAGAAGAATCTACACCGCCAGACAAGGCACATAAAACCTTCTTATCTCCTACTAATGCCTTAATTTCCTCTATCTTTGATTCTGCGAAGGATGCCATAGTCCAATCACCTTTTAAATTGCAAACACCAAATAAGAAGTTTTTCAGCATATCCTTACCGAAAGGAGTGTGTTCAACTTCAGGGTGGAACTGTACTCCATATATTTTTCTTTCATCGTTGGACATAGCTGCTGTTGGACATTCTTCTGAGTTAGCTATTACTGTAAAGCCTGTAGGAACTTTGGATACATAGTAAGTATGACTCATCCAGCACTGATTCGCTCCTTCTATGTCCTTAAACAATACACTTTGACCAGATAAATTCACCTCAGTTTTACCATACTCTCTTCTTTTGGAGCTCTTTACTTCTCCCCCAAGGAGATGTGCAATTAACTGATGTCCATAACATATGCCTAATATAGGAATATTTAGTTCAAAGAGCTTAGGATCTACTGTAGGAGCTCCTTCTTCAAAAACACTATTAGGACCTCCTGTAAATATTATCCCCTTTGGATTTTTATCCTTTATCTTATCCAAGGAATAAGTATAAGGTACTATTTCACAGTATATTCCGCACTCTCTTACTCTTCTAGCAATAAGCTGATTGTATTGTCCGCCAAAGTCTATTATTAAGACCAATTCCTTATCCATATTGTTTTTCCTCCGCTCCTTATTGGTTTACACTGTAATTTGGGGCTTCTTTAGTAATTACTATATCATGAGGATGACTTTCTCTTAAACCTGCAGAACTCTGAACTACAAAAGTAGCAGTTTCAGTCAATACCTTAAGATTTTCTGCTCCTAAATATCCCATACCAGATCTTAATCCACCTATAAGCTGATAAATAGTCTCTGAAACAGCACCCTTATAAGGTACTCTTCCCTCTACACCTTCTGGAACAAGCTTTTTATTACCTTCTTGGAAATATCTATCCTTGCTACCACAGTTCATAGCACCAATAGATCCCATTCCTCTATAAACCTTATAGCTTCTACCTTGATAAATTTCTATTTCACCTGGTGCTTCTTCACATCCAGCAAACATGGAACCCATCATTACTACAGAAGCTCCTGCTGCTAAAGCCTTAACTATATCTCCAGAATACTTAATTCCTCCATCAGCGATTACTGGAACACCATATTCCTTAGCTACTTCTGCACAGTCCATTACTGCTGTCAATTGAGGTACACCTACACCAGCTACTACTCTAGTAGTACAGATAGAACCTGGACCAATTCCAACCTTTATACAATCTGCTCCTGCTTCGATTAAATCTCTAGCAGCCTCTGCAGTAGCAATATTACCAGCTATAACCTGTAAGTTAGGATAAGCTTCTTTAATTCTTCTAACTGCATCTATTACACCTTTAGAATGTCCATGAGCAGTATCCACTACAACAACGTCTACCGATGCCTTAACTAAAGCATGGATTCTATCCATCATATCACCAGTAACTCCAACAGCAGCACCACATAATAGTCTACCTTGAGCATCCTTAGCCGCATTAGGGAACTTAATAGCTTTTTCTATGTCCTTTATAGTAATTAATCCTTTTAAATTATTATCTTTATCTACTAAAGGAAGCTTCTCTATTTTATGTTTCTTTAATAATTCCTTAGCTTCTTCAATAGTAGTGTTTTCTGGCGCTGTTACAAGTCCTTCCTTTGTCATTACTTCAGAGATTTTTTTAGAATAGTCTGTTTCAAATACAATGTCCCTATTTGTTATTATACCAACTAACTTACCGTTGCTTGTAACAGGTACTCCTGATATTCTATATCTGCTCATCAATTGAAGAGCTTCTTCAATAGTGTTTTCTGGTGAAAGATAAAATGGATCTGTTATAACTCCATTTTCCTGACGCTTAACCCTGTCCACTTCTAAAGCTTGGGCTTCTATAGACATATTTTTATGAATAATACCAATGCCACCTTCTCTTGCAATAGCTATAGCCATTTTAGATTCAGTCACTGTGTCCATGCCTGCACTCATAATAGGAATGTTAAGTTTTATCGTTTTTGTCAAATTAGTATTTAACTTAACCTCCCTTGGTAGTATTTCCGATTTGTTGGGTACCAATAAAACATCATCAAAGGTATAGGCTTGCTTTAAGATTTTAGCCATGCAAAACAACATCCTTTCTATATAGTAACTTATTTTAAATAACCTTTTTCATTAATTTTCCATATACGAAAAAAGCATATTAGTTTTCACTATAGCGAAAATTAATATGCTTTAACAACAAAATTAACCCTCACTTATAGTCGGAAATTTACGGCTTCCGGTAGAAACTCCCATCCATATTATGGGTATATATAAGTAATTCATATTATAACTTTTATTCAATTTTATACTTTCTTAAATTGTTATTTAATATTTTAGTTCATAGTGCATAATTTGTCAATTGCCTAAAAGCTAATAAAACGTTATCAAGAAAATATTATTATAGATTGAATGTAATGTAATTTATCCAAGCAAGCAACAAGTATACCAATTAAATATTTGCTCTCCAAAAAGCAATGCAACTAAGGCTCCAAGTGCTATATAAGGGCCAAAGGGTATATAATCTTTACGTGACTTTTTCTTAGTAGCTATAAGAATTATTCCAACAATTCCTCCAATAACAAAGGAAAAAAACAGCATAACTATACTGCCTTTAAAGCCTAAATACAGCCCTGCCAAAGCACAAATTTCTACATCTCCATGTCCCATACCTTGAGTTAAAACGACAATTGCTGCAATTACTCCACCACCTATCAAGGCTCCATATATACCATCCAAAAAAGGCTTGTCTAAAAAATAAGCTACTATAAGAAATATTAATCCACAAATTATTCCAGGCCAAGTAGTAATAGCATAAACATCGGTGGTATCATGATCTATTAGCCCTATTACAATAATAAAACTTGTCAATACTGCAAATTTAAAAAACTCAAAGGCTAGTCCAAATTTTAAGTATAAAACAGTAAAAATAAGGGCAGTCATAAATTCTACTATAGCATATCTAGGTGATATTTTACTTCCACAATATCTACATTTACCACCTAAAAATATATAACTAAATACAGGCACTAAATCGAAAACCTTTAATCTAGTATTGCACTTTGTGCAGTGAGAAGGCGGAAAAATAATGGACTCTTCTCTAGGGATTCTGTATATGCATACATTATAAAAGCTTCCTAATAGCAATCCTATTATAAAAATATATACAGCAAAAAAATCAAAAGATAACATATTTACCTCCATATCAAAAAAATTGAAGTTATATCTCTATATTCTAATTATAACTTTAAAATCCTTCCTTTTCTATACTTTATCTAGTTCTTTCCACATGAATCAAAATATTATAAGTGTAAAATATGGATGTATAAACACCCATATTTTACCTTTTCTTATTTCTTAATTATTACTGAATTTCCTATCTTACTACCAGTATTATCTACTCCATATAGTTCATATTGACTTCCATTTACAATCACAACCACACTACCTGCTACATCACCAGGACTTGCTTCTCCAGATTGCCTCACAATTACAGCTTTAGCGCTATTATCTAGAGGATTTTTTAAAGCATCATCACCAGTAAAAGCAGTATTAATTGCTCCTCCTAACTCCGTAGCATTATTTATAAATCTAGCCCCAGTCCTTACTTCTAAAAATGATCTAACAGCATTTACATTAGTTGATACACCAATAACCTTGGCCTCCGTTCTAGCTGCTCCTGCCCTAGGTATAAGAACAATAGCTAATATAGCAATTACAGCCAGCACAATCATAAGTTCAATTAGGGTAAAGGCCTTCTTTACTCCCGATTTGCTCATAAAAATTTCCTCCTTAAATTAAAATATACTTCAATTATTGACAATTCCTTGAGCAATATTCAGGAGTTTTAATTATTCTATTATAATAAAAGGATAAATTACTTAAAATTAATATTTGCAAAAAGGAAACTGAAGACATTTTCGTCAACAGTTTCCTTATATAGTTCTATTATCTGTCCTTTAATGGTACATTCCATTGCAAGTTTGATTCACCATATGCAGTACCAATATTACCGGCCTTATCTTTAAATCTGAAAGTATATCCAAACTTAAGATAACAGGTTACAGCTTTACCATCTTCACTGATTGTTGCCACCTTTACCCCTGCTAGATAAATATTTGATCCTATTACATTATAAGTATTGTTATCATATTCTACTGTACTTCCCGGTGCTATGATTTCTGAATCTTCCTCATCTAATATAAGCTTTAAAACTGGTTTTGAAGGATCTGAATAATCTACAATAACTTTACCTGTTGGAGGATCCTTATCAATATTAGTTATTTTCTTTTCTGCTATACCACTCTCTAATTCTACAGTTTTATCATCTTCTACCTTTCTTTTTTCTTTAGATTTAGCTTCTATCTTACAGTTCTCTGACACCTTAAAAGGTCCTGTATACTCCTTCCATTCCCCTCCATCTATTCTGTACACTCTTTCAACATGACCCTCAGCATAGGTAATAGTTACTTCTACATCTATATTAGTTGGTTCTTCTGTGCTAACAGATATTACAGGAGTATTAGGTGATGATAAGTTAACAAGTCCTATATCCTGATTAACTTCTTTTCCTGCTATAAGAGTCTCTATAGTAGCACTTCTTGTAGCATAACCATCTTTTTCAGCTGTAACTATAACTTGTCCTGCTGGTACTTTATCAGAATAATATTGTCCTTTACTATCAGTTATTATAGGATCTTTAACTCCGCTGATGCTTACCTTTGCACCAATAATAGGTTTAGATTTATCAATGACTAGTTTATCCCCTACATATTTAGCTTCATATACTCCACCTTTTACCCTTCCATTATTAACTGTAAATTCATCTTTTTTGTTTATAAGTAACTTTACAAAGTCAATGGCATAACCATCACCAGTATCATGGTCTGGGTCATCAATCTTTATTCTAAGTCCTGAACCACCATATCTTATGAAGTCTAGCTTATCTTCCGGTACTGCTAAAGTGATTAATTTTCCAATAGGACCGTGTTGGTCTAGATTATTAATAACCGTTTCAAAGCTAGAAAATCTTTCAGATACAGTTTTTTTATCTTTTCCCTCTCCTATATCATAGCTCATGGTAACCTGGTATTGGTTATAACTAAGTTGTGAAAACCCACCTCTTCCATGGTTACCAACTATCTTTCCATTTGGTAGCCTATCCCATTTTTCTGGTTGGATATCATCTACAAACATTTGGATGTAAGCATTTTTAACTTCTAGACCTTTTAAATCATATTGAATAGTTACAGGTCTAACCTGTGTATCAAATTGTAAATTTGCAAAGGTAGTTTCTGTATATCCATCTCTTGTAGTCTTATTTGCCAACTCATTTTGCAACTGCCACTGCAAATCTCCTCGCCACCATAAACTTGCACCAAATCTTTTTATATAATCTTGATATATTATATGTCCTTTATATCCACTCACAACCATAATCCTATCAGTACCATCAGGATCATCAGCTTCAGGGCTATAAGGGTACCTATGAACCTCAGTTTCTTTACCACTAAAGGGATCTATACCTCCCCATGACATTCCAAAATTATCTATGTCTCCAACCCTCACCATCAAATCTGCCTCGTCGGTGTTCCATAAAGTAACCTTTGGTGCTGACCAATCACCATTATTCTTATCTAGACTTTTATTTCCATTTGTATTTAGAATTTTAGCTTCAATGCCTAAATTAGGTTGAAATATAAAACTTGAAGCTAACACTAAAAAGATAATAATGATTGTAATAGCCTTCTTTGCACGCTTCATATATTCTCCCCCTCCTTTTCTAATCATTTATTTATAACATAATGCACTTGTACTAACTTAATTTTGATAATTAAAATATTAAGCTTTCCATTGCAATATTCACTCTACTCCTGCTCCCATTTTACTACTCTAAATTGAAGATAATCACCATAATTTGCTATGTTCTTTAATAAATATTCACTTATTGCTCCCTTATTTGCGCTCTTAAAGTCTGTTAAATATCTGTTACCAACTATCTTTTTAGATGATTGTCTAGTATTTATACCATTAAAAAGGACATTCCCTCCCTTCAACTCTATCTTTTGAGCAAATATACTGCTATTATAAAAATAAGCGTCTCCTTCAAAGGTAACTTTACCGCTACAATAAATAACGTAGTTATTATAAGCAAATTCTTTATCATCTTCGATAGTAAGATTTCCATCAATCAATAGTACCTTATAAAATTCTCCAAATCTCATAATAACCTCATCTCCTAAGTGAGGATATAAGGTACGAAGTTTATTTATGATAACAGGATAAAGGCCTTCCACATCACCTTTTCTATTTCTTCCATTAATTAAATGTTGAAAGGAAACAGGCCCACTATTACTTCTAACTTTATAAGTAACGGTATTTTGAACATCCATAAGTGTATCGCTATTGTCTACAGTTAAAAATTCTAAAGAATTGTCATCGATAGGATTTCCATCCCCTATATAATTAGCCAGTGGTTTTCCTCCGTTACTGGTTATATTTAATATTGGGCAAAAGTAAAGATAATCAGCATTTCTACTTGTCCATTCTTCAAAATCAGAGTCTTCAATTGCCTCAACTCTACTTATTCTGTTTTCAGCCTCTACAAGGCCATTTGATTGAAATTCTATTTTTTTAGGTGACTTTAGAAAAATTTCGCCTTCATCCATCTCAAAACTACTTGGATTCAAGGTAACGGTCCCTTGAAGTAACATATTACCACTAGTTTTTAAATTAACAGCGTCATTAATTTTAAAAGAGCTTTCTATAGCACCTCCATAGATTAATGGTTCTTTTGGAGCTGTAGTGAAAGAACTCTTAAAGATCCTTTCAAAATATTCGTTATATATAGAATCCATATCTATATAAACTGTTGTTTTTAATATTCTACCTACAGCTACATTACCTTCTTCTAAGTATTGAGCCCTTGCCTCAATTTTTAAGCAATTTACCTTTCTACCAGTAGGTGCATCCTCAAAATTTTCCACCTTGGATAATGAGGTTTCTATATGTATCCCTTCATAGTTTTCATTTACTTTACTAATACTTGCTAGATTATATTTAGAGCTATCCACTAATACTATTGGATTTTTCATAATATAATCTTTTAAATAAACATACTGTTTCTCTATGGCACTTTCTGATTTTAACTTCAGCTGTTCTAACTTCTCTTTTTTTATGGAACTCTTGTAGCTAGTGGATGCCAAAGTTACCATTGCTGCTGCCAGCAAAGTTAGTATAAACATTGCTTCAATTGCAAGCAAAAGAGCATATCCTTTTCTTTTCATTATAACCTCCTAAGATTGTGTAAAAACATACACATCAGAAGAAATTTCTTTAATATTACCTTCATCTTCCGTCTTTACATATACGCTGGTCAACTTATTTTCCTTTTGATTTCTTATAACCTTAGCTTCTTTTACATATTTCATTAATGTAGTAGTACTTTCTACTTCTGCATCATAGGTATAATGTCTTTCTAGTTCAACCTTATAATAAATTTTATTTATATCATGAACTGTACTTACAAAAAGAAAGGTTTCATAAGCAAAATTATCGTAATATAAAAACTCATTTTGGTAATTAATTAAATCCGCATCTTTTAGATATGGTGAAACTGGGTTAATAGTAAGATCTAGCACTACATTTTTCTTATCCATCTTACATTTCTCAAAGACAGCTTCATCTACATACTCTTTATCATAATCCTCATCGCCATCTTCTTTCTTAATCTTTTTTGCCTTGTAACTATTTTGAGTAACTCCATTCTTAAAAACTATTTTTTGAAGATCATATTTACCTTCACCACTTGGAGCCATCACATACATATATCTTTCATTATTAAAAGATTCTATATAAACTACCGCTTTGCCACCACTAGGTATTAGCTTATTTAAATCATCTACAGCTTCTATTTCTTCAGAATCCAAATAGGTTCTACAGTTCTTTAAATCATTGCTAATCATTGAAATATAGGTTTTTGCTTGCTCTGTAGCATTAGAGCGTTTAGTTTCATTATCACTCATCCTGTATAACGAAGATATTACATTAAATATTAAACTTAACACTATAGGAGTAAGAGCCAATACCACAATAAGCTCTATAAGAGTTACCCCTTTTTTCTTAATTATTAACATAAGGCTAACCTCCTATATAAAAGGATGAGTGTGATTTATATTTACCATCATTAAGTAAGTCCCACACCGTAACGTCTATCTCATAGACAGAATAATTATCAGTATCACTTTTTTCTTTTATAGTTACTAAAGCTCCATATTTTTCTCCATCACTTTTAGCTTTACAGCTTTCAAAATCACCTGCACTATCAAATTTGAACTTAAAATCTCCATCATCCTTCTTTAGTGCTCCTTCAAAATAAGGAGTTATTTCTCTATTATCATTAAAATAAATATAAAAACTCATAGTGCTACCTGCAAAAGTTCCAGTGGCCTTATATATATCTTTTAAGTAGCTTCTACCTCTATTTTTAATATTCTGACTAATAGATAAATTAAAAGTATTAACATCCAGTTTATTATTAGAAATCTTCCACATTCTAGAGGAAGCAGTTACAGCTATGGTTACCGCTTGTAAGCTAAGTAAAATAATAGCTACAGCTGCTATTAACTCTACAATGGTAAAACCTTTTTTCTTTATAACGGCCACCTCCCACTTTAGTTAAAAAGATCGTTACCTGTACCAACAGGAATATTTATTTCGTAATCCATATTCTTTTTATCTTCTTCATCTCCTGTAACATAATAATAATTAATTACTAGAGCTGCACTAACTTTATCCCCTACTTCTCCACCATCAGAGCTCATTTTCTTAGCAACATTAATACTTTTTACTTCATTTATTCTAATATTATTTTTTGCTGTGTCAGGAACATCAATGGATAATTCACTTACACTATCATCATTTTCTTCCTTTTCAAAATGTTCTAAATGATAAATGTACTTCATTATATCAAGATAACTTCCTTCCATATTAACAGTTACAGGTACTAACTTTAATTGGCCCTTTTCATTTTTGCTTTCATTTTTACTTTCATTATTCTTTTTATCATTACCAAGGGATACATCAACTGCTTCTCCATAAGCTGTACTTAGAATCTTTACATTAAAGGCTTCTGCACTTGAATTTAAAAAGCTTTGAATTTCAGGATCTCTTAGTTCTATAGGTAAGGACTTCTTAAATGCTTCATATTTTTCTTTTAATTCCTCTATAGATTTTTTCATAGCTTTATTGCTTTTTTCCATAAGCTCTAACTTATTAAAAGTTGTCCTATTTTCCTCTATTTGATATTTTGTATCTATAATATTATCTAACAGTGGGGTAAGTAAAAATTGATAATAAGCAACAAGCACAATTAAAAAACCAAGTCCTATAAGCAATAACTTTTCATTCTTAGAAAGATTTTTCATTCTATTCACCTCTAATTACTATAGTAAAGGTATAGTTCTGATCTTTTAATTTAACATCTTTAATTTTACAATTCCTATATTCATCAGACATTTGAAGCATAGCTGTCATAGCTGAAATAGATTCATAATTTGCCGTTACTGCTGATATAGTATATTCTACTCCGTTACACACCACCGATTGAAAAGTAACATCTTCAGGTTTAGAATTCTTTAAATTGTATACTTTCTCAGATAATATTTCCTTACTATTAGTTAGCAAGTCAACCTTATCAATATAGTTGGCATATTCTCTTTTCTCTTTAGTAAGTCTAATATTTTCTTTTTGCACCTCAGACTTGCTTGCAATCTTTTTTTCCAGGTCCTTGTTAATATTTTTAACATACATGTAATAACCAAATATTACGGCATTTGCAAAAACCACAAGTAAAGCTGTTATTATAGCTGCTTTTGCAATCTTTTTTGAAATTTCCATGTGTGACTTTGATTTTTTCATATTGTCAGGAAGCAAATTCAAACCATGGGTTTTGTCCCTAAGCAACATTCCTAAACAGTTGCTATAAAATCTAGGGTCAAAACCATAAGGAACCTCCATATTCAAATACAAGTCTTCCATTGAGTTAAATGCTTTAGCCTCTGCGCCTATAGATTGTTTTACATACTTTTCTATTCCATAAACCTCACAACCTGCTCCAAGTAACAATACATAGTCTAGCTTCTTTTCGTAGTTTCCTCCCCTATAAAAGGTTGTAACTTTTTGTAGAGTCTCCATCAAATTATCAAACATTAATTTGACTTTTCCCTCAGCACTATAGTCAGCTTCAGCTTTAAGCAAATTAAACTTGGTAATAAATTTTTCATGATACTTTTCAGGATCCTCAGTAAAATTAGAAGCAAAGGCTTCTGCCATTTGACTAACCCCAATAGGAATTTCTCTTTCAATAAACAGGCTACCTTTGTCCAATATACTTATACTTGTACTCATAGCACCTATGTCCAATATACCTATACTCTCAAGATTTTTATTATAATCATATAAGCCGGAAAAAACCCTTGCAATAGAATTAGCAGCTACATCTATGGCCTTTACTTTTAACTCCAAAAGGCTTGCTAACTTTACATATTTGTCAATCTTCTTTTTAGGAGCAGCTGCTACCATAAGTTTGTAAACCTTATCACTTTTAAAGCTAGTGATATTTGTAATCTGATAATCTATGTAATAATCAGAAACCAATTCTGGTAAATACTGAGTTATTTCCCATACAACCGCTTCATCAAGCTTATCTATTCCCATTAATGGCATTTCTATATGTCTAATAACTATATCTCTACCTCTTATTACAAAAGAAACATCCTTTGTAGTAACGTTTCTTTTTTTCAAGATTGACTTAATTAAATCACTTAGAACATTAATATCCTGTAATCCATCCTTAAAAACTGCCCCTTTAGGTGTCAATTCTTTATCACAGCTTAAAACCTTACTGCTATTTCCAACAATAATTTTGGTGTACTTACTACCAATATCTATGGAAATAATTTCATTACTCAATGCTTTACACCACCTTTACTTGGATCATATAAATCTTACTTTTCAATGAATAATTGATATATGTAAATTGCTAATCTTGTACTTAAATATTAGTTAAGTATATTAACAACTTTTTTCAAACTCTTATAAATCATTAATTCTTTCTTCAATAATTAATTACTTATTAACCTTTCAATTAAAATTTAATGTAAAATAGCTATATATTTTTTCTAATAGTAAGATTTATGAATTCTCTATTTTTTTATTAATTATAAGTTTGTAGTCCTTAATATATAATAACTGCTATGAACTTAATTTAGGTAAACTCTTTTCCATTAAATTTTTATCTTTTGCCTATATTTAAAAGTTACTAGTATGATAAGGATTCTAACCAAATCCTTATCATACTAGTAGTAGATAATCAACTATTAACCATTTTTTTCGTCTTCACTTTTAGTTTTGTCCCATTCTATAGTACCATCGGATTTTACTTTAAATTTTCCAGCGGCCATGTCATCTAACTCTGAAACTTTGGTATTTTGAAGTTTTTCATAAATATCGCCACTTTCCTTTATTACCGGTGTACTAACTTCACTATTTATTTTTGATAATGCTTGAGCTACTGTGTTATCCCCTTTTATCTTGTCAGAATCTGTCTTATCCGCATTATATGCCTCTACTGCATCTAATATAGTTTTTGCACTTTGTTGATATGTAGACTTTCTTGCTTTTTCCTGATATCCTGAAATTCTAGGAACCAGTACTATAGCTAATATAGCTAATATAGCTATAACTACAATTAGTTCTACAAGTGTAAAACCTTTCTTTGCTTTTTTAAATTTTTTCATTATAACTCCTCCTTATTTATATAAATTTTAATTTTAAACAAATAAATCAAATCAAGAAATTAAGCTTAATTATGCTTCCTAAACTATCATAGCTTTCAAATATAGGTAGCATTATTGAAATTATTATGAACCCTACAACTATAGCCAAGAATATTATTATAAGTGGTTCAATCATTGTAGTCATTTGTGTCATAGCATTTTCTGCTTCCTTGTCATAGAAGACTGCAGTCTTTCCTAGTACATCATCTAAGGATCCAGATTCCTCACCAATTTTTATCATTTGAATCAGCATAGTTGAAAAAACTCCTTTTGCCTTTAAGGAAGTACTTATAGCAACTCCCTTTTTTACATCCTCAATGGCTTGTTCTAGTAAAGACTCCAAATACTTATTACCTAATATCTTTGATGAAATAGACATACTTTCTATAACGGATAAACCGCTATTTAAAAGCATACCAAAGGTTCTGGCAAACTTAGCTTGGGCAATTTTTAGGGACAACTTACCATATACAGGAATTTTTAATTTAAATTTATCCCATCCAATATTTCTTTCATTCTTTTTACCTACCTTAAAAAGCGCAATCAATGCCCCTAAAGCTAATAAAATTATGTACCAATAATTCTTCATAAAATCGCTCATGCCCAAAAGCATTTGGGTTGCTAGAGGTAATTTTTCAGGTTCGTCCATCATTGATCCAAGAAGCTTTGGGAGAACAAATATTATCAAAAGATTTACTACTATAACAGCCACTATTGCAATAATTATAGGATAGCTCATGGCTTGTTTCACTTTTTGAACCTGTGCATATTCCTTGTCATAATAATCTGCCATTCTTACCATGATCTCATCCAAGTTACCACCAGCTTCTCCAACGGAAACCATATTAACAAGCATCTCAGGAAAGACCTCCTGATTTTTCATGGCTGCTGATAAACTTCTACCTTTTTGCACATCATCATATAGAATAGCAATGGCTTCAGCAAGTTTTTTATTGCCCGTTTCATTCTTAAGAATTTCCAAGGCCTTTACAATATTCATACCGGATAAAAGAATATAGGAAAACTGTCTGCAAAATACTGCAATATCCTTGGTTTTTACTGAAGTAAACTTTCTTAAATCAATATCTCCCTTCCCTTCTTCCTTTATCATTAGTGGATAATAATTCATAGACCTTAATGCTGCTCTAACAGCATTTTCATCTACCGCGTCTAACTTTCCCTTTTTAGTCTCACCATTAAGTAGTTTAGCTTCGTACTGAAAAATTGGCATCTATTTCACCTCCTATTCCTTTACAAAAGCTGTTCGAATAAGTTCATCAATGGTAGTCTTACCTCTAAGCACAAGGTTTTTGCAGCCTTTTCTAATAGTTTTCATTCCATTCTTTATAGCTGCCTGCTTAATTTCTTCTACATCTGCTTTTTTAGTAATAAGATCCCTAATCTCTTTTGTAACCTCTAATATTTCATAGACTCCTAATCTTCCTGAATAGCCTGTATCTTCGCATTTTATGCAACCTGTTCCACGATACAGTTTTATATCTAAATCAGTATCTACTCCAAGAATCTTTTTTTCATAATCTGAAGCAGTATACTCCTCAATACAATGTGGACATATCTTTCTTACTAAACGTTGAGCTATAATACCAACTACAGAACTAGCAACCAAATAAGATTGAATTCCCATGTCCATTAACCTCACTACCGTTGATGGTGCATCATTGGTGTGCAAAGTACTTAAAACAAGATGTCCTGTTATTGCAGCCCTTATAGCTATCTCTGCGGTTTCGCTGTCTCTAATTTCGCCTATCATAACAATATCAGGATCTTGTCTTAAAATTGAACGTAAACCAGAAGCAAAGGTTAATCCTGCCTTTACGTTAACATTCACTTGATTAATACCTTCAAGCATGTATTCTACCGGATCTTCAACGGTTACAATATTAACATCATCTTTATTTAGTTCTTTTAATATAGAATATAATGTTGTAGATTTACCGCTACCGGTAGGTCCTGTAGCTAATATAATTCCATAGGGAGCTTGAATGATTCTTTCTAACTTCTCCAAATCATCTTCTTCCATTCCTAATTGCTCTTTAGTTATGTTGAAATTGTTGGTATTTAATATTCTAATAACAACTTTTTCTCCATGTATAGTAGGTAGTACAGATACTCTCATGTCGATTTCTTTTCCATCGGACTTCATCTTATTTCTGCCATCCTGAGGTATTCTCTTTTCAGCAATATTTAAATTAGAAAGTATCTTTATTCTAGTTACTAAGGATGCTAAAGAATCCTTTGCTATTCTTTGTTTTTCATAAAGCTGACCATCTATTCTATATCTAATTTTTACGTAATTTTCGAAAGGTTCTATATGTATATCGCTAGTTCTTGCCTTTATGGCATCTTTCAAAATAGAGTCTACCAATTTTACTATAGGAGCATTATTGATTTCCTCTTCCGCTATGGATTCCTTTACCTTTTTTTCCTCTGAAGCTATCTTGTTTTCCTTAGAAAGCTCTTCTGCAGCCATGGCAACATTTTGCCCAGAATAATATTTATCTATAGCCTTATTAATTTCCGACTTAGTAGCTATAAATATTTGCACTTCGCAGCCAGATGTAATGCTAACATCGTCTGCAGCAAAGAAATTCAAGGGATCATGCATAGCTACGCTCAAAACGTTTCCATCTAATTGAAAAGGTATTAAGGTATACATTTTAGCTATATTAATTGGTACTTTCTTTATTACTTCCTTATCGATAACTATTCCATCTAAATATACTCGGCTAAATCCTAGTTGAATTTGAAGAACTTCAAATATTTCTTCTTCAGTAATCAAACCTTCATCAATTAAAACTTCTCCAAGCTTCTTTTTGGTACTTTTCTGCTTATCTAAAGCCTGTATTAGCTGTGCTTCTGTAATTTTTCCACTATCAACTAGGATGTCCCCTAATTTCTTTTTATAAGCTGAAACCATATGCCATTCCCCTATCAATATAAAGTGACTACCAAGAAAAATTATATTATAAGCAAAGATACATTATGGTATTATTTGTTAAATTTTAAAAATATAACCTTATACTATAATTATAATTCAAAATATATTTTTCAATAAATTTTGAATTATTTTCCTATTAATGATTATCTATTAATTATTTCCTTATTATATATTTTGCCATAAAAAAAGTTAATCAACTTAAAAAATAACGATTTTTATGCATGTTTTTTACCCTAATAATCGACATACTTAAACAACTTTAACAAGATAATTAATATAAATAAACATTCCTCATAACTTATGTCTTGTTTATACAACTATTATAAGTACATGTATTTAATAGTACTATTAGCCATATAGCTACATAAAAAAAGAAACCCTTAATCATCTTCAAGATGATTAAAGGTTTCTTTTTATTTATATTAGTACATTCCGTCCATTCCCATTCCTGCACCAGGTGCTGGCTGGTTCTTTTCTGGAATATCTGCTACT
>Ga0209537_1000448_pt1 | contig 50186 bp, 47 predicted proteins | sample BioPla4DNA1_FD_187698 | JGI IMG/M metagenome (GOLD analysis project Ga0209537, IMG submission 187698) | Biogas fermentation microbial communities from Germany - Plant 4 DNA1 (SPAdes) (version 2) | ecosystem: Engineered > Bioreactor > Anaerobic > Digestate | place: Bielefeld, North... | reverse complement strand
AGCTGCTGGATGCGCACGTACATCACATACATAATGAACAGCAGGCAGATGATGATCACTGAGAGCAGAACGATCATAATTGCGTTGATGTCGGCCATCATCGTCCTCTCCTGAATTATGTTCGAGCAAGTCGTTCGATAAACCCTTACTGAACCTTCTTTGGTTCTTCTTCAACAGGGAGACCTGCAAGTTCCCCTGCAACTCTTTGGAACGCTTTCGATGATCCGGATCCTGGATACTTCACGGCAATGGGCGTCCTTACGGTTGCTGCCTTTTGCACGCTTCATCCTCAAGCCGCCGGGGTCTGCGTTCTGGAACCCCTGAAGTGAGAGTCCGCTCGACACGATCTCTGGGCCATATGGCCCTTGTGTATCGGATCCTGAGTTGCAGCCTCTCCTGCCAGAACCTCATGGAGGGTGATCGAGGTCTCTTCGAGTCCCAACACCAATCCCGGCTGGCTATATCTGTATCGATGAGACACACCTCTCTGCCATATCGAGCCAGTACTGCTCCTAGATTTGTGGGAACAGTCGTTCTCCCGGCTCCCCCTCTCCCGGAAGCGATGGTGCAGGCCCTGATCATCTGAAGCTGTCTCAAGGATAGATCGTAGTGCTTTAATTTAAAGTTATTTATTTTGTTTCTCTTATCCATAAGCGCTAATTGGATTTTTACGTGGTATCATTCATAATGCTGGGCATTCCGACGAATCTCTTTCGGGAGAGACGCATCATGGGCGGCTGCCTGGGCTGTCCCTCAGGAGATGCCCTGGCTTTATATGCATTGGGTGACTCCTATCCCGGCGACCGTAGGTGTGATAGGATCATGCAGGGCATGGAGGGAGGCGCTCCTGTGCAATCCATCCCATACCACCATCTGCAGAGCGAATCGAGTATTAATAACAACTAAAACCACGATATGGGTCAGCCCCGGGCGGTAAAAATTCGATATTCATAATAAGACACTATGCAGATACCTGCATGAAGACATCCTGGAGTTAATTATATGAGTCGTCATTCCTCCATGGAAGAGAGAGCTCAGAGATACACCGATGAGATCCGATCCGTCATTGGTGTCGTCGCATGCGCCCTTGTATCCTGCGAGGGTATAGTTATGAGCAAGTACTTCCGGGAAGACGGCGTCTCATCGCCTCTCTTCGCAGCAATGAGCGCGACGGTTCTTGCATCGGCCGAGGGGGCTTGCAACAGTCTTCATGTGCAGTCACCGTCCATGGTCACCATCACTGCACCCGACACAACAATTCTCATCATGAGTGCGGGAGAGGATGCTCTTATAACAGTGGTCATAGACAAGTCTGCCGATCTCCCAACCGTGCAGGAGCGGTTGAGAGAGATTGCAATCAGGATCGGAGAGGAGGTGTGATGTATACAATACTGATCGTCGATGATAGTCCCATGATCGTCGACGTCTTTGTCACCATGCTGGAACGTGGCGGATATCAGCCAATCACCGCCTTTAGCGGGATGGAGTGTCTGGAGATTCTGAAGACAACGACGCCAGATCTTGTTCTTCTCGACATTATGATGGAGCCGATGGATGGATGGGAGACACTTGAGAAGATCAAGGCAGATCCAGCGACGCGCGAGATCCCTGTTCTGATGCTGACTGCAAAGCCCCTCACGCCGGAGGAGGCCAATACGTATGGTGCCTATATCGAGGACTACATCCTCAAGCCCACCACGCACCACCAGCTCTATGAAGCAATAGAGCATGTGCTGGCGCGGCAACACTCTATTGCTGCCGACATCGCGAGAGCGCGCGAAGCCGGTGTGGACCAGCGGATCATCGACGAGTATGAACGTCTCTCAAAGAGCGTCGATATCAACAAACGCCTCTTAAAGATCTTGGAGACGACCTACAGCATAAAAGATGTCCAGGCCGGGATGGGCGAGAATATTACAAGGGCCATTAAGAGTATGGCAATGAGCATCAAACTCCAGGAAGAGCGCCTGAATCAGGTTAGGGATCAGTTTGCAGAGGTTTTTGAAGCGCGTTGATCAACTCCGTTCCAACTTCCCCCTGAATGATGCCCGGCGCACCTCCTCTGGACTTTCCGTTCTCTCCTAGTAACTATCGGCTCTCTCCTGTCTTCCTATATAGACAATAGCGATTGTCAAGACGAGGATTGCTACAAGCGTCATCCCGAAATCAAGGGGTTCGACATGCTCGACGCCGAAGGTCAATACCCGCCGCACCATTGCTGTGAGGCCTGCGATCAGGATCGGCGTCACCTGGACTCTGTTGGTCCTGAAGTACGACGTCACCGTCTCCAGAATCTCTACAATGATGATGGTCAGGAGGAGTGCGTGCAGAACCCGAAGAACGCCCTGCGTCAGGTCTTCCGCATGAATGAGCGCGGCTACCTGCAGGGCAACGTCATAGAATGAGACGAGTGCGAGCAGGGAGAGCGAGACCGCAATGAGCAGATATACAATCTGTGTGAGGCCGGATATGAGCGATATGGCTGTATCTGTATTCTTTTTGGCTGGGCTCATGCGGACACCTGAAATAGGTGAGGTATATTATGAAAAGAGGCATGTTGTAAGCATTAAGCATTCCGAAGTGTCCGTACGGTCTGACTGATTGAAAGATTTATATCGTTGGAGTGCGAATTATATGATACGTCCAAAAGCAAAGTATTTATACTATTCTCGCATTGTAATAATGCTGGATGGCAGTACAAGCGGGGCCTATAGCTCAGTTAGGTAGAGCGCCTGGCTTTTAACCAGGTGGTCGGGGGTTCAAATCCCCTTGGGCCCGTTGCCATGGGCGATGTCTATGGGTTTTAGCAAGGTGATCAATCTGATACACAACTCTTTCATCAGTGAGGTGTAGGTGATGGGCACTCCACTTGATGTACTCAAACACGAGATGGTTCCTGACCATCAGATTATGAGCGAAGAAGAGGTCGCGGACCTTCTTGCGACATACAATATCACTCTGGAACAACTACCAAAAATCTACCATGACGATCCTGCAGTCAAGGCTATTGGGGGCGAAGTCGGGAATGTAGTCCGGATCGTTCGCGACAGCCGTACGGCGGGCAGAGCTGAGGCATACCGCCTCGTTGTGAAGAGACCGAAGAAATAACTCGAAGGTCGGAGCTGATCCATCTGTTAGACAGAAGTGTTTTGTCGAGAGCATACTTTTCGCGAGAGCACGTAGCACGTCACCAGTTAGATTCTTACAATAACTTCCTCCTGCACAACCTCCAGAAAGTCGTCGATGAGCAGCGCATCATCGAGACGGACATTGGGACCCGTAGTAAAGGCAAAGAGGCCGTTTGGGTTGAATTGGGCAAGATCGAGGTGCTGAAACCCCGGGTCCGCGAGGCAGACGGGTCGCAGTCCGAGCTCTTCCCCAGTGAAGCGCGCCTCCGTAACCTCACGTATGCAGCGCCGATCCAGCTTGAGATGACGCTTGTCCAGGGTGAAGAAGCACAGGAGCCGGTCATCACCACCATCGGGCAGCTGCCGGTGATGGTGAGATCGGCTGCCTGCAACCTCTACAACATGGGTGATGCCGAGCGGGTTGAGCATGGCGAGGATCCTCTCGATCCCGGTGGCTACTTCATTGTCAACGGCACTGAGCGGGTGCTGATGACCCTTGAAGATCTTGCCTCAAACAAGATCATGACCGAGTTCACCGAGCGCTACAATGAGCGCATTTATGTGGCAAAGGTCTTCTCACAGTTCCGGGGCTATCGGGCGCTCGTTATCGTTGAGCGGAACAGAAAGAACCTGCTTGAAGTTTCGTTCCCCTCGGTCGCGGGACATCTTCGTTTCGTCGACCTGATGCGTGCGCTGGGGCTCCAGGGCGACCACGACATCGTGGAGGCGGTCTCGACCGACGAAGAGATTCTCACCTACATGATGCAGAACCTGGAAGAGAGCGAATGCGACACGGTCGAAGAGGGTGTCATGTACGTCGGGAAGAAACTCGCGCCCAACCAGACCCGCGACTATCAGCGAAAGCGTGCGGAGTTCGTCCTTGATAACTACCTCCTGCCGCACTTAAACTACCTGATGCCGGTGAACCTGAAGGAGGGCGATCCCGGGTATCAGTCGGCAGTTGAGAGTGTCCGGCTCGCAAAGGCGCACTTCCTCGGCCGTATGGCTGAAGCCTGCTTTGACCTGGTGCTTGACCGGCGCCGGATCGACGACAAGGACCACTACTCGAACAAGAGGCTGAAACTCGCCGGAGACCTGATGGAGGACCTCTTCCGGATCTCGCTCAACCGTTTGACGCGGGATATCAAGTATCAACTCGAGCGGGCCAGCATGCGCCACCGGGACCTCTCAATCGCTACCGCAGTGCGTGCGGATGTCCTGACCGAGCGGCTGCTCCACCCGCTTGCTACCGGAAACTGGGTCGGCGGGCGTACCGGTGTCTCACAGCTCCTGGATCGTGTCGACCATATGGCGGTGCTCTCACACCTTCGGCGTGTGATCTCCCCGCTCTCTCGCTCGCAGCCCCATTTCGAGGCGCGTGATCTGCACCCAACCCAGTGGGGCCGGATCTGTCCGAGTGAGACTCCTGAGGGTCCGAACTGTGGACTGGTGAAGAACTTCGCCCAGATGGTCGAGATCAGCAAGGGCGTCATCGACGAAGAGGAAGTGAAGAATATTCTGTATGACATGGGTGTCATCGCCCTCCGGAGGGAGACAGCATGAGGCAGTCACGGGTCTTTGTCGACGGTGCCCTGATCGGGCTTGTGGATGACCCCCAGGATCTGGTTAATCGTATACGCGAGATGCGCCGGCGCGGTGAGATCTCAAACGAGATCAACATCTCCTACAAAGCATTCAACAACGATGTCATCGTTCACACCGACCGCGGAAGGGCGCGCCGCCCCCTGATTGTGGTCAAGGACGGCGTCCCGCAGGTGAGTGCAGAGGATATCGAACGCGTCAGGAACGGCGAGTTGACGTTTGACGACCTGGTGCGGAAGGGTGCGATCGAGTTCATCGATGCCGAAGAGGAAGAAGACCTCTTCATAGCCATCAACGAGGAGGAGATTACCCCCGAGCACACGCATCTTGAGATCGACCCTTCGCTCATCCTGGGCATCTGTGCGGCACATGTTCCGTTCCCGGAGCATAACGCCAGTCCCCGTGTCACCATGGGTGCCGGGATGATCAAGCAGGCGCTCGGGTTTGGCGCATCGAACATGAAGCTCCGACCCGATACCAGGGGTCACATGCTTCACTACGTCCAAAAGCCGCTCACCTATACTCAGACCTCCGATGTGATCGGCTCCGACGATCGGCCTGCAGGCCAGAACTTCGTTGTTGCCATCATCTCGTATGAAGGGTTCAACATTGAAGATGCTCTGATCATCAACAAAGCCTCGATCGATCGCGGTCTTGGGCGCTCACACTTCTTCCGGACCTATGAAGGCGAAGAGCGGCGCTATCCCGGCGGCCAGGTGGACCGGATCGAGATCCCGGACGAGGAGGTCTCCGGGGCGCACGGTGCCGAGTACTACGCGAACCTGGACGTTGACGGCATCATCAACCCCGAGACCATCGTCCGCGAGAAGGACGTGCTGATCGGGAAGACTTCCCCGCCGCGTTTCCTTGAGGAGCCTACAAGCGAGCTCATTGCCGTTGAGAAGCGGCGCGATACGTCGGTCACGATGCGGAGCAACGAGCACGGCATTGTGGATACGGTCATCATCACCGAGGGCGAGAACTCCTCGCGCCTCGTGAAGGTCCGGACCCGTGACCTCCGGGTTCCGGAGGTCGGAGACAAGTTCGCGTCCCGGCATGGGCAGAAGGGTGTTATTGGACTCATCCAGCCTGCAGAGGATATGCCGTTCACCGAGTCGGGCATGACCCCCGATCTCATCATCAACCCGCATGCAGTTCCGAGCCGTATGACCATCGGGCATATGCTCGAGATGCTGGCCGGTAAAGTCGGATCCCTTGAGGGGCGCAGGATCGATGCGACTGCGTTCCGCGGCGAGCGTGAGACGGAGCTCCGAAACTCGCTCAAAAAACTTGGATTTGCGCACAATGGCCGTGAGGTCATGTATGATGGCGTCACCGGCCGTCAGTTTGAGGCCGACATCTACGTAGGTGTCATCTACTACCAGAAACTCTACCACATGGTCTCGAGCAAGATGCATGCGCGGTCTCGCGGCCCGGTGCAGGTGCTCACCCGCCAGCCGACCGAAGGGCGTGCTCGCGAGGGAGGTCTCCGGTTCGGTGAGATGGAGCGGGACGTGATGATCGGCCACGGTGCGGCCATGGCTTTGAAAGAGCGCCTGCTCGACGAGTCGGACAAGGTGACTCAGTGGGTCTGCGCGAAGTGTGGTATGATAGCGATGCTTGACCGGAAGAGAAAGGTAACGCGGTGCCTTGCTTGCGGCAGCGAGACTGACATTTACCCTGTCGAGATGAGTTATGCCTTCAAGCTCCTCCTGGACGAGATGAAGAGCATGGGCATCGCTCCCCGCTTAAGACTCGACGATATGGTGTAAGAGAGGGGGCGAAATCAGACTATGGCCAGTCCAAAACGTGTTGGAAGGATCGAGTTCGGGCTTCTCTCCCCGAAAGAGATCCGCAAGATGAGTGTTCGAAAGATCATCTGGGCGGACACCTACGACGATGACGGGTTCCCCTATCCGCAGGGTCTGATGGATCTGAGTCTCGGTGTCATCGACCCGGGCCTCCGGTGCAAGACCTGCGACCAGAAAGCAGCGGATTGTCCGGGCCATTTCGGACACATCGAGCTCGCAAAACCCGTCATTCACGTTGGGTACACCCGGCTGATCAGGAAACTCCTCCGGGTGACGTGCAGGTCATGCTCCCGGCTGCTGATGACGGCTGAAGAGGTCGAGAAAGTCATCGGTCCGGAGGACGATCTCGGCGGCGATGTCGTCTCCGAAAAAGACATCAAGAAGGAGCGAGTCTGCCCCCACTGTGGGGAGCAGCAGCTCAAGATCAACTTCGAGAAACCCACCACCTTCTCCGAGGTCTATCTTGATGAAGATGGCCGGAAGGTCGAGCACAAGTTGACCCCTGCCGATATCCGGGCGCGCCTTGAGAAGATCCCGGACGAGGACCTGCGGGTTCTCGGGATCAACCCGGATGTCGCGCGGCCGGAGTGGACGATCCTCACCGTTCTTCCGGTCCCGCCGGTCACCATGCGCCCCTCGATCATCCTCGAGAACGGACAGCGCTCTGAGGATGACCTGACTCACAAACTCGTGGATATCATCAGGATCAACCAGCGGTTCAAGGAGAACCAGGATGCCGGTGCACCCCAGCTCATCATCGAGGACCTCTGGGAACTTCTGCAGTACCACGTCACCACCTATCTCGACAACGAGGTCGCGGGGTGCCCGCCTGCCCGGCACCGGAGCGGCCGGCCGCTTAAGACCCTCTCGCAGCGGCTCAAAGGAAAAGAAGGACGATTCCGTGGCTCACTCTCCGGTAAACGTGTCAACTTCTCCGCACGTACTGTCATCTCCCCGGATCCGAACCTCTCGATCGGCGAGGTTGGGATACCGCTTGCCATCGCAAAAGAGATGACCATCCCGGTTCGCGTGACCCCGTTCAATCTCGAGGAGATGAAGCAGTACGTCCTGAATGGGCCCGAGCGCGCGACCATCAGGTCCCCCTGCGGTGCGAATTACGCCATCCGGCCGGACAACCGCAGAATGCGCCTCTCTGAGGCGAACCTTGAGACGGTTGCGGAGATGCTTGAGCCGGGCTGGACCGTGGAGCGGCAATTAAAAGACGGCGATATCGTCCTCTTCAACCGGCAGCCGTCTCTGCACCGGATGAGCATCATGGCCCACCGTGTTGTAGTGATGGACGGAAAGACCTTCAGGCTGAACCCGGCTGTCTGTCCACCCTACAACGCCGACTTTGATGGTGACGAGATGAACCTGCACGTCCCGCAGACCGAGGAAGCGCGGGCGGAAGCCGAGATTCTCGTCTCGGTGCAGGCAAACATCCTCTCTCCAAGGACCGGCGGCCCGATCATCGGCGGTATCCACGACCACATCTCCGGTATGTTCATCCTGACGCACACGGTCCGCTACTTTACGAAGGCGGAGACGCTCTATCTCACCCAGCATCTCTCCATCGACCACCTGCCCAAACCGGAGAAACTGGATGAGGACGGGAACCCCCTCTGGACCAACAAGCAGATCTTCTCGCTCCTCCTCCCGAAGGACTTGAACATGCTCTTCCGTGCCTCGTCGTGCCAGAACTGCGAGACCTGTAAGCGCGAGATGTGCGAGAACGATGCGTATGTCCGGATCGTCGACGGGAACCTGGTCTCCGGGACCATCGATAAGAAAGCGATCGGTGCGTTTGACGGCCAGATCCTGCACCGGATCATCCGGCAGCACGGTCTGAAACGCGCTGCCCAGTTCATCGACGACGTAACCAAACTCTCCATCCGGGGTATCATGCTCAAGGGCTTCTCGTTCGGCATCGATGATGTAGACCTGACGAAGACTGAGTACGGCCAGATCGATGAGGTGCTCAAAGGGGCCATCAACGATGTCGAGCGCCGGATCAAGATCTTCAACGAGGGTCAGCTCGAGCCGATGCCGGGCCGGACACTTGAGGAGACGCTTGAGATGCAGATCATGCAGGTGCTCGGCAAGGCCCGTGACCGCACTGGTGAGATTGCCGGGCGGCACCTTGGTATGGACAACAGCGCCGTGGTGATGGCGGTCTCCGGTGCCCGTGGGTCGATGCTGAACCTGACGCAGATGGCCGGGTGTCTCGGGCAGCAGTCGGTTCGTGGCGAGCGGATCATGCGTGGATATGAGGACCGGACCCTCCCGCACTTCCGGAGGAACGATCTCGGTGCGGAGGCGCACGGGTTCATCACCAACAGTTATAAGAGCGGTCTTTCGCCCACCGAGTTCTTCTTCCACGCTATCGGTGGTCGTGAAGGTCTTGTGGACACGGCGGTCAGGACGTCGCAGAGCGGTTACCTGCAGCGGCGGATGATCAACGCACTCCAGGACCTCAAGGTGGCGTATGACGGCACTGTCCGGACGACAGGAGGTCGGATCATCCAGTTCTGCTACGGTGAGGACGAAACCGACCCCGGAAGGAGCAGTTATGGTGCTCCTGTGGACGTGAAGGGTATCGTGGAGAGTGTCTTGAAGGAGGAGGTCAAGTGAACAGTGAGATGGAGCAGCGGATCGACAGCCTCGATCTGCCTTACCGGACCCGGGAAGACCTGAAGGCGAGTCTCGCGGATAAGGATATCACCAATGAACAGTTCGAGAAGATCCTTGAGATGGTCTTTTCGGAGTACGAGAAGACCAGGATCGAGCCCTGCGAGGCGGTTGGGATTGTGGCGGCGCAGTCGATCGGGGAGCCCGGTACCCAGATGACGATGCGAACCTTCCACTACGCGGGTGTGGCCGAGATCAACGTTACCCTCGGTCTTCCCCGTCTCATCGAGATCCTGGATGCGCGCCGGGAGCCGAGCACCCCCACCATGGCGATCTACCTGCTGGACGACTGGGCGTTCAACCGTGACCGCGCTCGTGAGGTGAGCTGGCAGATCGAGGCCGCGCCGCTCCACGAGTTCGGGGATATCACCATCGATATGGAGAACATGCAGGTTCTTGTCATGCTGAACAAGGAGGTCTGCGATCGGCGTAAGATCACGGTGGAGGAGATCATCGAGACGGCGCCGAGGAAGATCCGGGAGAAGCGGCATTTCCGTGACTTCGAGGTGGAAGGGGATCCTAAACGGGCCTCAATTGTCTTCACCCCGAAGAACCAGGAGAGTTACCAGAACCTCTTCCAGCTTGCAGAGCATGTCAGGAACGTCATTGTTCAGGGCATCGATGATATCGAGCGGGTGGTCGTCAGAAAAGAGGGTGGAGAGTATATCCTTTATACTGAAGGCTCTAACCTAAAAGATGTCTTCGAAGTCGAGGGAGTCGATACCTCCCGCACCCGGAGCAACAACATCAGCGAGATCGCTGATGTGCTTGGTATCGAGGCAGGCAGGAACGCGATCATTCAGGAGGCCTTGAGTACCCTGAACGAACAGGGTATCGGCGTTGATGTCCGCCATATCATGCTCGTCGCAGATATGATGTGCATGGATGGCGAGGTCAAGCAGATCGGCCGGCACGGCATTGCCGGTGAGAAGGAGAGTGTCCTCTCCCGGGCTGCATTCGAGGTAACGGTCAACCATCTGCTGGATGCGGCAATCGCAAACGAGGTCGACGAATTGAACGGCGTCACCGAGAACGTGATCGTGGGCCAGCCGATTCAGCTCGGCACCGGTGATGTAAAACTTATTGCAAAACCAATCAACCTGAAAATCTAGGAGAACCATACATGGACTTTAATGCTTCACTCCGTAAAGCCGTGAAGACTGGTGTTGTATTCCTCGGTCAGAACAAGACCCGGGAATCCATTGAGGAAGGCAAGGCAAAACTTGTTGTGGTGGCTGCGAACAGCCCCGAATCAGTCAAAAATCTCGTGAAAGAAACCGATATCCCTGTCTATGTCTACGAGGGATCGAGTGTCCAGCTCGGGAAAGCCTGCGGTATGCCCTACGTCGTTAGTGCGCTTGCTGTTATCGAGCCTGGCGAGTCTGATATCCTGAACGCCGTGAGAGTGTAAACAATGCCACAGGTCGTGCTGACTGAGGAGTGCATGCGCCTCATCTCCCAGTTCGAAAGCCTCACCGGCGCAGGCAGCCGCGATTGCGTCATTGACAACCGCAACGAACGCATCATCTTCGTGATTAATCCCGGCGACATGGGGCTTGCCATCGGCAAGAGCGGTTCGAGCATCAAGAAGGCATCCGAGGTAATGGGCAAGAGGATCGAGGTTGTGGAGTACTCCGCAGACCCGGCCCAGTTCATTCGGAACTGTTTCCTCCCTGCCCAGGTCACCGGCATCGACTTCGACACCAACGAGGAAGACCAGCAGGTCGCCCATGTCGAGGTGCGGGAAGAGGATCGCGGGCTTGCCATCGGCAAAGCAGGGAAGAATATCTTCAAGGCAAAGATTCTTGCACAGCGTCAGCATGACATCGCCGATGTCCAGCTGGTGCAGAACGAGACTGCCTGAACTTCCTCTCTTCTTTTTCCTCAATTACCTAACTCTTCCCTTATCTCCCGGACCGGCTCTATCCGGGAGGCTTTCAAGCACCCCTCTTCGGAAGTTATTTATATCGTTATGCGTTCCATGAGATTCCCATGAAGGGGGGATCTGGGCGAGTGAAGGAGCCCTCAATCTTTTGGAACAGACTGACGGAGGTTGTGCATAGTTCTTCGGAATTCTGGAGGTGGCACCGGTGAGGCTCCATCTTGCACTCTTATTCCTGGTGCTCTCTTTAGGTCTTCTTCTTCCCGTATCCGCCCTCCCGGATCCCATAAACAGCACCGAAGGTTTATCGGAGGACGTTGAGGAGAAGTTGGTTCTCCAGGACGCATCCTCAGATCCGGTAGTGGTCGCACCAAAGAATGGGGACCAGAAAGCTGTGATAAGAAAGGACCCGCTCTCCATGATACATGGGGAGGCCACGCCGGAGCAGACCGCATCCCCTCCCGATAAAGCACTGGCGACAACGGAACCGGCACCGGGAACGACGGCCATACCCGCCCCGACTGCAGCGCTCACTCGTGAATCGACCTCAGACCAATTCCCTCTCACGAATGGTTCCGGTGACGACGAGACAGAAGAACCGGCGCTGAGGCTCATGTCCACCGAGGAGGCGAGACTCACGCCGTCCTCGAACACAACCCCCCCGGCGTCTACCGCCACGGTGACCGCCACCGCCGATGAGCCCGGTGATGAGGATGAATCCGGCGACGAGGTGGCTGAGGCGACTCCGCCACCGGTACCGACCCTGCAGAAGTATGCGCCCCCGAGACCGAGCGCGACGATGGCGAAGGCGCATCAATCCCATGGCCGGCCGCTGCCTCAAGGTGATCACCAGATCGTCACATCCGCATCGCCACTTAAACTCAATGGGAGCAGTACGAACGAGACAGAGACGCCCCCATCCCTCGCCATGCCGCATGAAGGCCTGATCATCAGGGGTGTCGGGGTTATCCTCGACCGGACCCCGGAGGATGTCCCCCTCACCCGGAGAGGGGTGCAGATCGCGAGTCTTGACTGGTTGCTCGACCCGGGCATGACCCTTGGCGGCCGACACCCACGGGCAGTCTTTGAGGGAGAGACGTTCACCGTCACCGTGACGGTCGAGGCGCGAAACCTCTCGGCCATCAAGGAGGGGGAAGGTTACGTTGTCCTGGTGCCGCCACCGGTAGAGACCGGGGTCTACGAGATTACGAGGATACGTGAGCCCGCCAGTCTCCAGGATGGGGAGCGCGGTGTTTGGGAGTTCTCGGTCACCACCCGGACAGGGAGGCTTGCGCTTGCAAACCTCACGCTCCCAGAGGAGCGGTTGATCACCGACCTGACGCGGTACCCGGATCTCTTTGCCTTCCGGGCATACTCCTTTGCCGGCGATCAGAGACTGCTCTCATCCGGCGTCTCCGACCCGGTGCTCTCCATCAGGCCAGATGGGGATATCGGTGCGGCGGAGGAGCGATCGCTCCCTGCGATCTACGCACTTGCAGGTCTTACCAATTCAACCCTCCACCCCTCTGAGACGATACCGGAGGCATGGGCGCGAGGTCTTGACCACGATACGATCGTCGTCGGGGCGGTCGGGCACCTGGATCATATCAAGAACCTGGGAAAGGAGGAGGTAACGGCCATCTATACTGAAGAAGAGATGACCGGGCCCGAGGGGCAGGCGCAAGTCGGGTCCTCGTCGTCCCCATTCGAGATGTTTGCGGAGTTCTTCCGTACCTTGCTCGGGTGGGTTGGGTGAGTTCTTCTCCGGGATGTGTCATCCAGAGATCCCCGAACCCATGTTATTCTTCTCTGAACTCCTTCCAGAGCCGTGCGAGCCCAAAGCACCCTGAAAGCATCATATCCCCGAAGGGCGCTGCCTGGTATGCCTCCGGGAGCAGCCGGAGCCGGTTGGGCCCCGTGACGGCTATGGCCCTGGTTGAGAGCGGTTTACGGATCGCCGCCCCGTGGCCGCCGTCATCGAAGACCTCCTCTGAGGTCAGCGTACCGTCGGCGAGCCGTCGGATATAGTGCTGCAGCTTCTCGGGGTCGAGCGAGCCGGTGTGGTGCTCAAAGACCCCGTAGATCTCCCGCCCTTTCAGAGTGAAGCAGAGGGTGTGCCCGTTCCCGGCGTTGACGAGGATAACCCCGGCATCCGCCATGCGCCGCACTTGCGGGTCACAGAGCGCTCCGATAATGGCGACCGGCCCGGTATCGGTGACGAGCGCACGAGGTGCCTGCCGCCGGATCGCCTGCATCCTGGTCATGTCGGCGAGCGGTGGGTCGGAAACGAGTGAGATGATGTCCCAGTCCCCGGCATCGAGCTGCTGACGCATCAGTTCGAACCGATGGATACGGTTGCTGCGGTGGGGAGAGTAGCCGTGGTCCTGGACCGCGACAGCGATATTCTCGGGGTAGTCGATGCCAAAGAGGGAGAACGTCTCTCGAAGTTCGGGCTCCATGTAGTCGGTGGCATGGATGGTCACTGCATCCGCCGGAGGAGAGGTCCTGATCTCGACTCCAAGCGCCCGCACCCGCTCCGGGTCGTCGTGGATGGTCGCAGCGGCATCGGGAGTAGCGTAGACGGGGAGCCCCGCTGCCAGGTGTTCTCGTATCGCACCCGTGTTCGCGCCGCCGCCCATCAGGAACCCGTTCAGGAAGACCGGGCGCCGCGCTTGCGTCACCTGCCGGATCTTCTCTGCCACCACCACATTCGGGGACGGGAGGACCAGTTTGATGCTGTTCTCGATCGGCCGGCCGGGCTCGTAGACCAGGATGTCCTGGGTGCCTCTGCCGACGTCGATTGCAAGAAGCGGATCTATCAGATCGATCATTGATTCCCTCACGTGCCGCTACAGCCCTACGGCAGGCAGCCACTAACAGGGTTTCGGTGTATGGTCAGAAAAAAGGTATGATCGCGGTCAGGCATCCACCTGGTCCGCAGCCGGGAAGATGCCGGCCGCCTTCCCGTGATCTGGATGCTTCGGTTTCAACTCCCGGTACTCCTTTAAGGAGACCGTCAGGTCCCGGGTGAAGGCGAAGTAACCGATCTGGGTCGTCCGGCAGAGGTTCATCGCCATCTCCATCAGCCCCCGTGGATCCGGGCGGGCCTCCCCGAGCCAGATATGGAAGATGTTCCCGCCGTCCACGATGGGGAAGAAGACGTGCTCGATCTCGATCCGCTTCGTGAGCGGGACGGGGGCCGCCGGAGTGACATGAGTCCCGTTTGTGTAGTAGATGGGGAGATCGAGCGTCGTCCCGAGCATCTCGAGCGCCCGGTCTACGTCACCCTTGATGACCCGGATGGCGTGGTCCCTGAACCGCTCGTCGAGGAGGTCGGCGACCGCGAACCGCTGGCCGGTCGTCTCCGCCGGGGTGCGGGCGAGGGCGATCGTCATGTTGTACTTCTGCGAGAGTTCACGAGCATACATCTCGAGTTCGGTCATGGTCCGGACGGCGAGGCGGAACGCGTCGCGCGACTCGTGGAGCTGGTAGCCGGTGAAGTGCTGCACCATCTCGTTGACACCGACGACCCCGATGGTGTAGACAAGCCCTTCGAGGTCCACGGCAACCGCGCCGCGCTCGCCGGTGTTCGGGTCCTTCGGGCGCTGCATCGCAAACGGCATCCGGCCGTTCGCCCGGATCAGTGACATCCAGCGGCGCTTGATCCGGAAGAGGTCGACCGCGATATCCATCAGGGACTTCAGTTCGGCGATGAGCCGCTCCTGGTTGCCTTCCGCCTTGTACGCCGCTCGCGGGCAGTTGATGGACATCACCTGCCAGGAGCCCATCGAGAAGTGCTTTCCCTCACGGAAGTAGAGTTTGTCCTCGAACTCGTCGTCCTCGTTGGCAAGCGATGAGAACTGGTAGGCGCAGCAGTTCCCGGTCACGATGCCGAGCGCGTTTGCGAATGTGTGGGTGCCGGCGACATCGACGATGTCGTAGACGTAACCGTCGGACTCCACCGGTTCTATCGAGCGGATACGGAGCGGGTGGACGTCTCCACGGGCGAGTTTCTCCATCCCGATCCCGCAGGCGACGGGGGGGAGAAGCAGCGATATCTGGATCCCCTCTATCCCGCCGGCGGAGTACCTGCTCGCGCAGGCAAGGGCCGCCTGCCCGGTTGCCCCTGCTCTCTCCGGGAGACGGGCGAAGGGCCCGTAGGTCTGCCGGCCTCGCGGCACTTCAGTACAGCATCCGGTCTCCGCGTAGAACCTCTCGATCTGCTCCTGGTCCGTGATCCTGCAGATGTAGGTCTTTTTGGGCGCCCCGATAATCTCTTCACGCTCAAGATAACTCATCTGAACGCCGATCCTTCCTGCAAGCCAGACCAGTCTCTGCGCGGCATCCCGGGAGGCAGTCTTCAGTCTGATGCTCCGTGCGGGGCGTCTGGAGGTCTTTTCCTCTCCCGCGCGGAAGGCCGCGCCGAGGTAGTCGCCCACGAGCGTATAGTCGAGATTGAAGAGGAGATCGGGGACCGATCTGTCGCGCTCAGTGGAGCCGCACCCGAGAGCGTCGATCAGAAGGTAGACCAGCTTGCTGTTGATGGCGACCTCGGTTCCCGCCGTCGTCTCGCGGATCTCCGGCTCATACCCCAGGGCGGCGCGGATGCATGCCGCGGCGTCCGTCGCAAGGTCTGAGCCCATCTTGTTGAATGCGAGCCGGACGATGTAGCGCCGCCCCGACTGCGCCCTCTGCCCGACCGCAAGGTAGTAGCCGAGGAGCGCTGCGAGTTCGCGGCTGACCGGGAGCATGCGGGGCAGACCGGCCCGCCCGCCGCTCCGGAGCCGCACCTGATCATCAGTGATGCGGATCGCATCAGCATGGCCCGCCTTTGAAAGAGTCTTTGCGACATCGATCTCCGTCGTCAGCCTCTCGCAGAACTCGCTGGTCTTCAACACCGGCAGGTAGTCGCCGACATTGAGATCTTCTGCTGCCGCTCTCTCGAACCTCGCTCCTCTCAGGACATAGACCGGATGATCAGGGGTGACGGTGATCTGCCGCCCCGACTCCAGGGTGATCCGGAGAAGGTCGCCGGTATATCTCTGGCGCATCACGCCGCGGAACGGGCGAAGCGATGACTCCAGGGTTGTGAAATCGACGCTCGGCGCCTTTCCATCATAGTAGGCGAGCTCTGTTCCGAACGAGTCGATCCGTCTTCCGTTCTTTGCGGCAACGGTGAAGAGGTCGCGGATCGCCCTGACGGCGATCCGACCGTCATGATCGGCCACCGGGATCAGTTCGTCCCCCGAAAGACATTGGTAGCACGAGATTCCCTCCCCGGCGCCCCGGTAGGCGGGGATCTGGTTGTCGTAGTAGGGGGTGCCGTACTTGGACGCGAGCTCGAACGTCATCAGGTAGAGGTCATGGTAGGTCGGGAGATCCGGGTGCTTGCGGTTGAACTCCTCGTCCTCGGTGAGGAAGTCGGGCTCGATGCTGATCTCGGGCTTGGGGAAGGAGAAGGGTTTGCCCCAGTAGTCCCCCTCGAGCATCACCTCCATCAGCGCCTTGAAGAGGAGCCGGACTTCCCGCTCGAACTCACCGTAGGTCCGGAGCGGCGCCTGCTTCCCATCCCAGACCTTGCCGCGGTAGACGCAGGGCTTGTCTTTCCAGAGGGTCGGGACGCCGGGAGAGAGCTGGACCGACGAGAAGACCACCTGGCCGCCGCGGGCGACCATCATCTGGGTCATCTCGTAGACGAACATCTGCATCAGCTGCTTGATCTCCTCGTAGTCCATCCCCTCGAAGTAGGGCGCCATGAATGTGAGGAAGTTGTAGTAGCCCTGACCGCCGGCAAAGTTCGTCTGGGCGGAACCGAGCGCCTTGACCGCGTGGAGTACCGCCACCTCGGCCCTCTTCGCCGGGCCGGCCACCGAGGCCTTCGTCCCGTTGCCGTCGGGCATCAGGCCGTAGTAGAAGAAGTAACGCAGGTCCCAATCCTGGCAAAACGGGCGAGTACCAAAGTATTCCAGGTCGTGGATGTGGAGATCGCCGCGGAGGTGGTGGTCCGCAAGCTCCGGAGGGAGCTGCAGGAGATACTGCTCCTTGCTGATCTTGTCCGCCTTCTTCTTGTGCGAGGTCTCGGCATTCTCCTGGAGATTGGCGTTGTCGTGGGCCTCAAACCCTCTCCCCACATCGATGAGGTGCGCATCAAAGACCGGGGTTCCCACCCTCGTGCAGACATTCCGGTAGGGGACCAGGCCGCGCTCAAGAAGCGTCATGTTGACGATCTCGCGGATCAGCGGACCGGAAAGCGACTGCAGACCGAGCATCTGGATCTTCTTCTCAACCAGCCGGGCGATCTCCTTTGCCGTCTCCTCATCCGCTCCCTTGTAGCCGTAGAAGACCTCTACGAGTCGGCTTTCCTCGACGATCTGCCGGATGATCCTGTTCCTGTCCCAGTCGAGGAGGTAGCCCCGCGAAGTCCTGACTTTCGGAAAAGTGGGGACGAAGTCCCCAAATAAGGTCGCCTGCGTCGACTTACGAGCCAACCTCATGCCCCCGCGATCAGATTGGCAACAAAGTCCTCTCGGAGTGCGCCTTCGCTGAAGAGGTCACTGGATGTATAGAACGTATCGCCCTTCTGCAGTACCGGCGCTTCCTGCACGAATACACCGTTCATGCGAAGTTCTGTCAGCGCCTCGATGGATGCCATGTCACACTCGGTGTAGGCAACCCCTCTTGAGGCCAGAAATTCTTTTAGAATTTCGCAGTTCGGGCAAAATTCAAGTGTATAAACGATAAATTGCGCTGTATCGGATATGGTAATACCCCCCGGGAGTCAGTTGTTAAGATTTGGCTTCATCTCGATATATCATCTGTTATTCGATGCTGTGCATGGATTCATAATGGGGGCGGTCCCCTGTATCACGCTGGGGAGCCCCGGGATAAATATCCACCGAACTCTTCTTTCAACGCCGATTCGCCGTGTTTTTTCGGGCGCGCCTCCGCTGAACAATCATCTTTTGTATGGTGAAGCACGATAGTACGGTAATATGGTCAGGACGTTCGTTGCAATCGATCTCGCGGGGGATATCCGCGAGAAGGCTCGTCTGTCGCAGGAGATTCTGGCGAAGTCCGGCGGTCGCCTCGCCATCGTCGATCCCGCAAATCTTCATATTACACTCAAGTTTCTGGGTGAAGTTGACCCGTCAATGATTGAGCCGATCATCGATGCGCTCCGGGCTGTCAGGGCCGATCCCTTCGAGTTGACGGTCGGGTGTGCGGTCTGCAATCCACCACAGAGACCCCGGGTGGTCTGGTGCGACGTCACAGACAATGGCGAGAGTGCCGCTCTCGCCCGGGAGATCGATGATCTCCTTGCACCGCTCGGGTTCCCCCGCGAAAAACGCCCATTCCGGCCTCATGTGACCCTTGCGCGGGTGAAAGAGTACCACCCCTCCCTCTCCTCGCAGGTGGCGTGCACTCCCCGTGAACCGCTTGGGAGATTCCGGGTGGAGAGCATCAAACTCAAGAAGAGCACGCTCACGCCCCGCGGATCGATATACGAGGATCTCGCGGAGGTTCCGCTGTGACCCGATACCCTTGCGAGGAGGAGGTGCTCAAACAGATCCGCCCCACGCCTGAAGAGCGGACCTACATCCGGACGATGGGGAAACGCCTGATCGAGGCGGTGGAGCGGTCGGGGATGGCGAAGGCGATGATGGTAGGGTCGGTCGCCCGCGATACATTCGTCCGGGGCGATCGGGACCTTGACATCTTCATGCTCTTTGACCCCTCTCTCTCCCGCGAAGAACTCCAGGAGCAGGGTCTAGCGCTCGCGCACCGGGTCGCCGAGGAGTTCGGCGCGACCTGGCGCGAGAAATACGCGGAGCACCCTTACGTCAACGCAACGATCAACTCGCTCGATATCGATCTCGTTCCCTGTTACGCCGTCGAAAGCGCCACCAAGATCAAGAGCGCCGTGGACCGGACTCCGTTTCATACCCGCTACATACTCTCGCACATAGGCGACTACGCCGACGACGTCCTTCTCTTAAAGCAGTTTGCGAAGGCAGGCGGGGTTTACGGATCGGATCATATGACCGAGGGGTTCTCGGGCTACCTCTGCGAACTGCTGACGATCTATTACGGTGGGTTCCACCCGCTCCTCGAGGCCGCCGCCCGCTGGCGGCCGGGGGAAGTGATCGATATCGAGAAGCACGGGACGAAGGAGTTTGAGGACCCGCTCGTCGTCATCGATCCGGTCGACCCGGAGCGGAACGTGGCGGCGGCGCTCTCACTCTCGCGGATGTTCGAGTTTGCCGAACTCGCACGCGGCTACCTTGCCGAGCCGTCGATAGAGTTCTTCTGCCGGCCGGATTCGCCCCCGCTCACCCGGGAGGTCTTCACCCGTCTCCTCGCCGCCCGTGGGACGCATCTCTTCACGCTCACCTTCAAGACGCCGGACTACACCCCCGATACGGTGGTGCCTCAGCTTCGGAAGTCCGCTGAATCGATCCGGGAACTCCTGGAGCGGAGCGAGTTTGCCGTCAATCGTATCGATGTCTGCATGGGGGAAGAGCGGTGCATGCTCCTCTTTGAGCTGATGAACGAGACCGTCCCGGTGATGCGCCGGCACATCGGCCCGCCGCTCTGGTCGCGGGGAAACGCTGAGAAGTTCCTCGCAAAGTATGTTCGTGAAGAGGTCTTTGCCGGACCCTACGTCGAGGAGGGCCGCTACGTGGTGGAGGTTCCTCGCACGTTCACCCGGGCCGTAGACCTTCTGCGGTCCAGGACCCTCTTTGAGGTTGCCCTCGGCAAACACGTCCGCCGCTCGATGAAGCAGGGCTGGACGGTGAAGGTCGGTGTGGAGTGCTGGGATGAGGAGTTTGCTGAGTTCATCTCGAGGTTCCTCGCGCGGTCGTCGCCTCTTGCGAGAATCATGAGGAGGACGGGGAAATGAGAGGGCTCGCCCGAACCACGACAAACTCCTCAATTGCGGCTATGCCGTAGCGCCCGTCCCGGTAGAAAGGTTAGGCGGGCGCGGCACAGACCATCCGTTACTTTTTTGCAGATATCATCGACCGTTTCATCGGGGAGACCTCAGTTACCATCTTACCAACGGCCCTGCGTTTACGGCACGCTCCCTGTGTCTCCTCCGTTGCCATCGTGAGGAAACATCTCGATCTTTCTGGTGGCGTAATACCCGGTTACGGTCGCGATGGCGACGATGATCAGGACCTCCCATTGCAGGAAGACGAGCGCCACGATCGGGATCACCGCGGCCGGGGCCTTGAGGACGCAGACGATCATTCCTGCCATGACGGCGGGAACGGCGACGGCCGGCGGGATCGCAGGGATCAGGAGGCTGACGGCGAGACCGAGCGTCCCGCCCGCAAAGATCAGCGGAAAGATCGGCCCGCCCTTGAAAACCGTCGCCATGCACCATGTGCTCGCGAGAATCTTTGCCGCGACGAGCAGGAGCAGCACGGCCGCACCTGCAGCCGCTCCCGTCTCAAGGACGGTCTTGAACTCGTTCTGTCCCGAGAAGAGCACGAGCGGAAAGACCATCCCGGCAATACCGAGCCCGACACCCCCGGCTAGACCCCTGATCAGGTGCTGCCCGGCAAGGGGTGTCATGAGGCGGTGAAAGAGACGGAATGCTCCGATGAAGAGGGCGCCCGCCGCCGCACCGGCAAGCCCGAGGATCGCGGCGTAGACAAGGTATAGCGGGAAGAATTCTCCAAGCGGTGGAAGCGGATAGAGGGCACCGCCTGCAGTCTTGGTGATCTGAAGGTAGATCGCAAACCCCGCAAGGGCACCGGCGATACCGGCGATTGAGAGCGTCCGCACCCGGCTCCGCAGCCGGTCGCCGGCAAGGGTGCCCATGCTCCCGCCCATATCGATGGCGGCCACCTCGGGCCCGAGACTCGCCCCGAAGATCAGCGAGAGGTAGATGGCGAGCAGCCCGGCGGGAAGGTGCCGCGGCTCGAACCGGCCGGTTTTCTGAAACTCTACAATACTCTGCTGGAGCAGCAGCACGTGGTCGCCGAAGACGTGCAGGCAGAGCCCGACCAAAAGACCGCCCGCGGTCGAAAGGACCAGAGGAAAGAGAGGAACAGGGAACGAGTCTGGCCATAAAAGAGCCTCTCCGAGCCTCTGTACCTCGAGAAAGAGCACCATCGCTCCGGCGGCCGTGACGGCGATCAGGATGGCGGCGAGCACGAACCGGGGTGAGTACCGCTCGACCCCGTCTCCGCCGGGCGGGGCTGCGGTGCTGTCTCCGGGATGGTTCACGTCTCTCCCTTATGTCGGACGGGTATATATGCCGACCGCGAGCGGTTCCGCGGGGGGAGAGATAGGGTACCCGAGCCGTTCCAGAGACTTCTGCGGCGCTTCTCTGAAGATGCAGGCCGGGAAGACATCTGCCCGGTCTTTATGCAGGGTGCCGGGCTCATCCCGGAGCGATTACGATGGCCTGATATCCCATTGGAATGGTACCCTTCTTCTATGAACGTGACACAAACCGGAAGACTCATCGGTTTCGGCATCCTCACCTGGCTCCTTCCTTTCCTCCTCTCGCTCCTCTTCTATTCGCCGGAGGGTATACCGCTCTACGACGTCTTCCTGATCAAGACAATCCTCCTTGTCTTCTCTACAGCCCTCGGGGTCTTCCTCATCCTGGTCTACTTTGGGAATATTCACGCCCATTTTGTCCGGGAAGGTATCCTGCTTGGTATCGTCTGGCTGCTGATCAACTGGGTGCTCGATATCCTCATCCTCCTGCCCCTCGCAGGGATGGATTTCGGCACCTACATGGCGCAGGTCGGGGTGCGATACCTGAATATCCCGATCATCGCCACAGGTATTGGGTATGCAGCAGAACAGGCCGCACAAAGGACAGGGTAGCCTCTCCGGCATCCTGTCTTTACGTTTCTAAATTCCCGAATAAAAAAGAGATTATTCCTGTCGCCGCTCTGCCTTCTTCGCCGCCAGGCGCTCGATGACGGCGAGGTCGACGTTGCTGCCGGTCGAGAGTTTGCCCCGCCAGACCGCGCGGTCGACGAAACCCCGGCCGATATCGTTCCGGATGATGAGTGTCGTGTAGCCGCCCGGTGACCCGACGGCCCCGGCTGAAACGTCCGCCTCAACGGCCGTGAAGTCGGTGCAGACATGGCACCCGGGCCGGACCGCTTCCTCCAGTTCGGCAAGCGGGATGGAGAGCTGCCGCTCATCCTGCAGGTAGACGTCCAGTTTCCCCTTGATATCGAGGCGGTTGATCTCCCAGGGCTCGATCTCCCTCTCCGACTGCAGTTTTCCTTCGACCAGTTTCGCGTAGTCGAAGGTCTCCGTGCAGAAGAGACCGATCACGAGCCGGATCGCCTTTGCATAGGGCCGAAGAAGGTCATGCTCGCTGGTTCTGATCGCCTGTGTCGCCCGTGCCACGCAGGGCACGCCCACCACGGCGATCCGCCGGTACTTCCGGGTGACCACTGCCTCCTTGAGGGATGCGAGAAGCGGCACCCACCAGGAGTAGCGGCTTCCGGCATGCAGGACGAGCTCTTCTGCAGAAGTGATCACCGCGGAGGACGGCTTCATCGTCCAGGGATCACGCGTCACCGTGACGACCGCATCGATCAGCCCCTCTTCGAGGGCGTTCACGAGGATTGCCGTCACGGCACCACCGCTCTGTTTCCGCTCGACCGGGAAGGCCGACCGGGCCGCAACGATATCCATGTACGGCCCGAGCATCTGGCCCTGCCCTGCAAGGTCCACTCTCGGGCAGGCCGCGTAGCATGCCCCACAGGGGACGCTGTCGTTGTCAGCCTTGCAGTAGCCGATGTTCACCGGTGCATCGGTGTTCCCCGGTTCGAACCGGAGGGCATCCGCCGGACAGACCGCCACGCACGCCCCGCACCCGGAGCAGAGGCCCGTCTTCCAGACCTCGGACTCCAGATCTTTGTATGTCTTCATCTCCATGCCTATCACTCCCACGTATACTTCCCGGCAAAGGGCCGTGCGCTCGCAGGGACGATCCGGGTATAGTCAGCGTTCACGAGTGGCTCCGGCTCGAGCCCGAAGTCGGCGGCAAACTCCCGGAGCACCGGGGCGATCCGTCTTCTGTCTTCCTCGGTGAGCGGGACCTTCTTTGCCCCTGAGGCAAGATTGGCATCATCCACGTCGCCGCGAATGATGATCTCTCCGCCGTGGATGCCGCTTCCGATCTCGTGTGCCTTCATCTTTCCATTGAGGTCGAGAACGATGAGAAGGCCACCGGCCATATATTCGCCAAGGAACGTCTGAGCGGATCCTCCGACGACCAGAACGGGGCGCTGCGCCTCGTACTGCTTCATGTGGATTCCGCCGCGGTAGCCTATGTCTCCGCGGACGAAGACCTTGCCGCCCCGCATACTGTGTGCCACCGCATCTCCGGCACTCCCGTGGATAACTACCTTTCCGCTATCCATCGTGTTGCCGGGCGCGTGCTCAGCGTTGCCGTGGACGATGACGGTCGGCCCGCTCATGAACATGGCAAGGTCGCCGCCTGCGACACCGTTGACCCGGATGGTAGCGTTCCCGCGAAGACCATCGCCGATGAACCGCTGTCCGAGGACGTTGTTGATGACGATCTCGTCAGCACCGTCTTCAATGGCCTTTCTGATCTGCTGGTTCAAGGGCGTGTAGTGCATCCCCTTCGCATCAATAACAACTTGTTTTGCCATTCTGCTCACGCTCCCACGGGTTTCACGTCGAGTACCTTCAGGAGTCCCTCGTCGAGCATGTAGCCCCGGAGCCGGTCGCGGTTGCCGCGCAGGCTCTCGATGCTGTTGATGCCGGCTGCTCCCATCAGTTCGGTGATCTCAAGCGTCCATGCGTGGATCAGGTTTGCGATCTGCTTCGATGCCACGTCAGGGTTCAAGCGGTCCACGAGATCCTGGCGCTGGGTCGCGATACCCCATGGACAGAGGCCCTGATAGCAGTTTCCACAGACACGGCAACCCATCGCCACAAGGGCTGCGGTTCCGATGTAGACTGCATCTGCACCGAGGGCGATCGCCTTCATGACGTCCGTGCTCTCCCGGATGCTGCCGCAGGCGATGAGGGAGACCTCGTTCCTGAGCCCCTGCCGGCGAAGTTCCTTATCTGCTGTCGCGATGGCGACCTCGATCGGGATGCCGACGTGGTCACGGAAGACCCGCGGTGCCGCTCCGGTGCCGCCCCGGAACCCGTCGATCGCGATGGCGTCAACCCCGGAACGGGCGACGGCCGCCACGTTCTCGGCGTTGTTGTTGACGGCGGCGATCTTTGCGAAGATTGGCTTCTTCCGTCCCGTCGCCTCCTTGACGGCGTTGACGAGCTGGGGGAGGTCCTCGATACCGTAGATGTCGTGGTGCGGTGCAGGGCTGATCGCATCGCTGCCCTGCGGGATCATCCTCGTCCGGGCGACGTCCGCGCTCACCTTCTCGCCGGTGAGGTGCCCGCCGATGCCGGGCTTTGCACCCTGGCCGAGTTTGAGTTCGATGGCGGCGCCGCGCTCAAGGTAATCGATGTTCACACCAAACCGCCCGGATGCGACCTGGACGATCATCCTGTCCTGGTAGGGGTAGAGACCTGGGTGTAGTCCTCCTTCGCCGGTACCCATGTAGGTGCCGGTCTCCCTTGCCGCCCGGGCCATCGCGATGTGGGCGTTGAGGCTGATCGCACCGAAACTCATGTGGCCGAGCAGGATCGGCGTCTCAACCATGAGGTTCGGGGTGAGTTCCGTGGTGAGTTCGACGTCGCCGTTCGATTTCTTCTGGAAGTCGAGTTTCCCCGGTTTCTTCCCGAGATAGGTCCGGAGCTCGACGGGCTCGCGGAGCGGGTCGGTCGGCGGCGTGGTGACCTGGCAGGCGTCCAGCATCAGGTGGTCGAAGATGATCGGGAGATCGACGACGCTGCCCATCCCGGCGAGGATGATCTTACCCGTCCGGGACTGGTTGTAGATTGCCTCCCTGACCGTCCGGGTCCAGACGGGGTGGCTCCGGTAGTCGCACGGGTGCTCCTCAAGCATGATGGCATCCCGGGGGCAGTAGGTGAGGCACCGGTGACAGGCGGTGCACTTCCGGGAGTTGATCAGGATCCGATCGCCGTCGCGCCGGAAGACTCCGTAGGAACAGTTCTCAATACACCGCCCGCACTCCATACACTGATCACGGTCGATCGTGATCCGGTAGCGCAGCGGCATACTGCCGAAGTTGCTGCTCACTGGGCAACCCTCCCGATCACCGGCTCTCCTGCAGCCGGCCGCGTGATTGACTCCACCTTAGGCTCCATGGCGCGGATCGCCACCTCTTCGCTTGCGATATAGAGGCGGTCACCGCATTCGCCGACGACCATCGGGCGAAGTTTGCCCCGATCGGTGAACCCGACCATCATCTCGGGGTTCGCGGCCAGGACGGTGAACGGTCCGTTCATTGTCGCGGAACCGTAGGCGAACCGGAGAGCGCGGTTCAGTTTCTGCTCGGCCTCGGGCATCTGGTCGATATCCTCCCAGTAGGGTGGGGCGAACGCCCGGATTGCGAGGTTGATGTCAAGTCCGTGCCGCCGCACAAGGAGGTCGAGCATGTATGCGATGACTTCGCTGTCGGTGGACATCGAGCAGGTGTAGCCGAAACTCTCGACGTAGTGCCGGTTGGTCCCGTAGGAGGTGATCTTACCGTTCTCCACAACACTCCAGTCGTGCAGGTTGAATGGGTCGGGCCGGTCCCACAGTTCCGGGTTCGACGTCGCATAGCGGTTATGCGCGAGCCAGATGTAGCCCTCGTAGTCCTCGATCCGGTAGTAATTCGCCACATCCTCCGGCCAGCCGCTGGCCTTGAAGACGCCGACATTCTTGCCGGACGAGACGATCTTGGCACCTTTTGCACTCGCGTTGATCTGCATCACAAGGTTTGCAATGACATCTTTCTCGGGCGATTCACTGCCCGGCGCCGCAAGAGATGGGTCTGGCTTGAAGAAGTAGCGCCAGGGGGTGCTGTTTACCCGGAGGTTTGGCTGGTCGTAGGTGGGGATCGCCTCGTCGTGCTCGATCGTTCCCCACTGCTCCAGCGTTGCGTCGACAACTGCCTTGCTCTCGCACGCGTTGTCGAAGAGGATATGGAGCGCGTAGCAGTCCCGGTAGTCAGGGTATATGCCGTAGGCGACGTACCCGGCCCCCTCGCCGCTACCACGCTCGTTCATCATGGAGAGGGCTTCCCGGATGCCGGAACCGTCCATCATCTGGCGCCCCTTATCCATTACACCAAATATGCCGCACATGGTAAACACTCAATAAGTTAATGCTCTGTTGCTGTTTTCTGAACTTACTAGGGAGTATTTGTGTCAATAGATATTTATTTCATCGGATAGAAGTAACCTTCCACATGTCCCGCGATGCCACTTCTGCGATGCTTGAGCGTATTGAAAAGGATAATGTCAAATTCCTTCGGTTGCAGTTCACCGACCTCCTCGGCATGCCTAAAAACGTCGCTATCCCGGTGAAGCAGGCGGAGAAGGCCCTGACCGGGGGTATCGGTTTTGATGGGTCCTCGATCGAGGGGTTCGTCCGGATCGAGGAGTCCGATATGGTGCTCAAACCCGACCTCTCGACCTACACGCTCCTGCCCTGGCGATCCCGTGAGTGTGCAGAGGCGCGTTTCGTCTGTGATGTCTACCTGGCTAACGGGAGACCGTTCGAGGGTGATCCACGCTACGTCCTCCGACGGGCGATGGAGGATGCGGCGAAGGATGGCTACGTCTTCAATACCGGACCGGAACTCGAGTTCTTCCTCTTCAAGATGCTCGACGGGCGGCCGACGACACAGTTCCAGGACGTCGGCGGCTACTTCGACCTTGCGCCGACCGACCTTGCCGAGGACGTCCGACGTGAGATCATCCTCGCCCTCACCGAGATGGGATTCGAGATCGAGGCCTCCCACCACGAAGTCGCCGAGAGCCAGCACGAGATCGACTTCAAGTACAGCGACGCTCTCCATACCGCCGACAACGTCATCACGTTCAAGTTTGCGGTCAAGACGATGGCGCTGATGCGCGGCCTGCACGCCTCCTTCATGGCAAAACCGATCTACGGCATCTGCGGGAGCGGGATGCACACCAACTGCTCGCTTGCAAAAGACGGAGTGAATGCCTTCTTCGACCCGGACGCCCCCCTCCAGCTCTCGGAGACCTGCATGCACTTCATCGCCGGGCTGCTCAAACACGCCCGGGCCATCACCCGGGTCGCGAACCCGACGATCAACTCCTACAAGCGGCTCGTCCCCGGATATGAGGCCCCCTGCTACGTCAGCTGGAGCGCAAGCAACCGTTCGACCCTGGTCCGGGTCCCGGCACCGCGCGGCAACAGCACCCGGGTCGAGTTCCGAAGCCCCGACCCCACCTGCAACCCCTACCTCACGTTTGCCGCGATGCTCACCGCAGGGATGGAGGGTGTCCGCCAGAAGATTGAACCCCCGGCCGGCGTCGATAAAAACATCTATCACATGACCCCCGAAGAGCGGAGACGCGCCGGGATCGAGACCCTGCCGGGCGATCTCGCCGAGGCACATCAGGCCCTGCTCGCCGACGACCTCATCTGCAGGGCTCTCGGTCCGCACGTCGTCGAGGCCCTCACGAACGTCGCAAACGCTGAGTGGGATGCCTACAGGACGATGGTCCACCCCTGGGAGCTTGATCGCTACCTGGCGACATACTGATCCCTTTTTTTGACCCGTTCTGAAAGCCCCTTCTCGTTCTCACACCCAGGGGTTCTCAAACACCGGAGTTTTATTCATCGCTCTCCGCGTGAGTCTATAATACATAGAGGGTGGCCAAATCTCACGCGAAGCCGTGTGATGTGGTGGATGACTGTTGGGGTCTCCATTGGAGTCTTTGCGTGACGCCGCGTCGGCATCAAGAAAAAGAAGGTATTAGTAATCCTGGGGGCAGGCGGGCTAGCAGCACTGCTTATTGCCCGCCTCATCCCCTTCAAGGAGGAGTCTCCCGAAGATCATCCGTTCGAGCACGGTGGCAACGTACTTCATCTGCTGGGCTGCCTCCATATTCTCGTAGCGGTGGATGTCGGCATAGACCTGCAGGCGGACGAGGCCGAATCGGAGACGGTCGAGGTCTTCGTCTCCAAGTTCAGCGGCCTCACGGTAGACGGGTTCAAGCAGGAAGGGGAACTCCTCGAAGTTCAGAAGGGCCTCGGTGACCTTCGAGAATATGGGGAGGGGTTCCTCCTGTCCGGCGAGAATCCGCAGATAATCCATCTTATTCCTCGATCTCTTTCACAAGGGCTTCCATGATGGCGTCGAAACTCTTCCAGGTGGGGTTGTCCTTGGCCCGACGGATGATGAAGGGTCTTCCTTCGTCCGCAGCTTTGCGCATCTCGGGGTCGAGCGGGATGGCGCCGAGGAAGGGCACGCCGAGTTTCTTAGCCTCTCTCTCTCCGCCGCCCTTCCCGAAGACGTCGATCTCCTCCTTGCAGTGGGGGCAGATGAATCCGCTCATGTTCTCGACGATCCCGAGCACCCGGAGATCGAGTTTCTTGATGAATTCTACGGCCTTGCTCGAATCGAGGATCGCAACGTCCTGCGGGGTGGTGACGATGACCGCGCCGGCGATATTCGGGGCGAGCTGGGCGACGGTGAGCGCTTCGTCACCCGTGCCGGGCGGGAGGTCGACGATCAAGTAGTCGAGGTCGCCCCAGTTGACGTCCTCGAGGAACTGCCGGATGACCGCCATCTTCATCGGTCCGCGCCAGATCACGGGGGTGTTGCGCTCAGGAAGCAGGAACGCCATGGAGATGACCGCGAGGTTGCCGGTGATCCTGACCGGTTCGATGATCTTCCCGTCGAAAGATTGCAGGCGCGCGTCCTCGGCCCCGAGCATCTTCGGGATATCCGGGCCGTGGATATCGAGGTCGATCAGACCGGTGTTGTAGCCGCGGTTGGCAAGAGCGTAGGCGAGGTTCGTCGAGACCGTGCTCTTTCCGACCCCTCCTTTTCCTGAGAGGACGAGAACGACATGCTTTACACTCATCTTGGCTTTCGGCGGGAGGTCTCTTGGGGCGTTCGCATTTCTCGGGTCCCCGCATCCGGCTGCCGACGGGCAGCCGGCACAGTTCCCGGCACAGGTTTCCTTATTGGGTTCGTTTGTCTGAGTCATAGGAAGTATCCTCTGCGATATAGTATCCTTCACAAGAAGGATCTAAAGCTACTATATGTTAACGGCAAAAGTCACAAAAATGTATAGATGATGGCAAATAATCCTGTTCTGCCCGGGACCGCTGTTTCGGGTATGGGGTCGGTCCGAAAGCAGGGATTTCTTTTGATCATAAGGGGGCACGGCCTTGCCTATGCCGCCCCGGACCCTGCCTCCTTTTTGATCCGCCACCCGCCGGTCGCCCCGGGGATGCAGTCGATCTCGGGGGAGTAGGGCTTGATGTCGAGGACCGGGGTGCCGTCCAGGGCGTCGAGTCCCCTGACGACCAGGACGCCACCGTTCCGTCGGACCAGGTCAACGATCCCGAGCCCGATCGGATTCGGCCGGGCGGGTGAACGGGTCGAAAAGACTCCTCTCTCCCGGGTCTCGCCCGGCGGCGTTGCACGAAGCAGTCCCCGCTCCGCCCGATCGAGCCAGTAGAGTACGATGAGGTGGCTGCTCCGCTCGATATCCTCTAGTCCCGGGAGATACGCGTCATAAATGTGGATCTCCGCGACGGTATCCACAAGGCGCCCCTGGCGTGGGGCGTCGCCCCTGACCCGATAGGGTGAGCGGACGAAACCGATGGGGACGCACTCGACCGTCGTCATTGCCTTTGTCTCCTCTGCTGCTCGGCATCAAGCGTCTCGTTGCAGAGGCGGTCCGCGACCTGGATACAGGGATGCTCCCTTGGAACACTCTCGAACCTGACCTCTGAAAACTCGCGAACCAGACGCCGCACCTCGTCTGCAAGGGCTGCAAGATGCTCTTTGGTGATGCGGTACTTCCCGGTGAGCTGGCGGACGATGAGCTCCGAGTCCGACCTGACGACGACTCTCTCGCGGGTGAACTCCCGTGCGGCGGAAAGACCGTTGATGACAGCATGGTACTCGGCCACGTTGTTCGTGGCCGTTCCGATATACTCCGATCGACCGGCAACAACCGAGCCGTTTTTCACAATCACGTATGCCCAGGCGGCATCTCCCGGGTTGCCCCGCGATGCGCCATCGGTGTACAGCCTCACTGAATCTCTCGTCGTCACGGATGCTCCTCCCGGTCAGATCTTCTCCGCACCATCTGCCGTGATCATCGATCTTTGTGGAGTTATTGATATCGCTCTCCCGGCGGATGAAATCAGCCACCAAAAGATGTTAATATCCTATTGCAATACTGGGGCGTATGCTGGATATGGGCAGGATCATTGAGGATAATTCGCTGCGGGACCGGTTGGGAGTCTTTGAAGATCGGACTGACGCCGGAAGGCGCCTTGCGGCGTTCCTCTCGCCGCTCGAGATGATCGTCGAACCGGTGGTCTGTGCTATCCCGGCCGGGGGGGTGCCGCCGGGGCTTGAGGTGGCGCGGGCGCTCGGGGCCCCACTCCGCATGGCGGTGGTCCGGAAGGTGCAGTTCCCCTGGAACCCGGAGGCGGGGTTCGGTGCGGTGACCTGGGACGGGCGGGTCTTCCTGAATCGTGCTCTCATGGCCGGGCTCGGCCTTTCGGAAGCAGAAGTGGATGCTGCTGTTGCGAGGGCAAGAAAGAGTGTGGAAGAGCGTGTAGAGAGGTTCTCCGGCGGCCGAGAGGCTCCGAACCTCGAAGGCCGGACCGCGATCCTGATCGACGACGGTCTCGCAACCGGATATACTATGCTTGCGGCCATCGAGGCGGCCCGGACCGAGTCGCCCAAAACGATCGTCGTGGCGGTCCCTACCGGCTCACTGCACGCCGTCAATTTCATCGCCAGGAAGGCGGACCTCGTTGTCTGTCCAAATATCAGGACCGGCCGCACCTTTGCAGTGGCGGAGGCGTACGGGCGGTGGCACGATCTCTCCGACCAGGAGGTGCAGGAGTTGCTGATCCAGGCCCGGGACATGGGGCTCTTCTGATGCATGTGGAGTATGGCGATGGAGCCTTTAACGGTGATACTGAATTTCGGTGTCTTTCCGGTGGAGCATACCTGCGACGGCGCCAACAGGTCCCCTGCGATCACGATCCTCGGTGTGAAGACGCCGTATCTTGCAATCGTCATGGAGGACCCCGACGCCTCGCGAGGTGCGTTCACCCACTGGATTATCTGGAACATCCCGGCCGCGGAGAGGATCCCTGAGGGCCTGCCGACGGAGAGCATCCTCTCGGAACCGATTACGGCAGTCCAGGGGACGAACGACTCCGGAAAGGTCGGCTACACCGGCCCCTGCCCTCCTCAAGGAGAGTCGCACCGCTATCTCTTTCGGATATACGGACTTGATGCCCCCCTCAACCTGCCTCCAGGAGCCGATCGGATCGCTCTAGGGCGTGCAATGGGGGATGTCATCCGGCAGTACGGCGAGGCTGCCGCGGCTTATGGGAGATCGAGCGAGGAAATGCCGCCCCGCTGCTAGACCCGATCCCCCATCTGCCGTAACAGGTATATACGAATCTTCCCATTGGGTGCCCAGAAGGTAACGAGTATGCGGAACCTGACCATAAAGATCGATTTTGATGAGTTTCCACCGGAGCATACCTGCGATGGGGAGGACATCTCGCCAAGGATAAGGGTTCTCGGGTCGAAAGCCCCCTACCTTGCGGTCATCATGGACGATATCGATGCTCCGCGGGGCACGTTCACCCACTGGCTTGCCTGGAACATCCCTTCGACCGATGAGATTCCGGAGGGCATCCCACAGGAGCCCCGACTCTCCCATCCGGTCTCTGTGGTCCAGGGTATGAACGACTTCCGGAGGACCGGTTACGGCGGTCCCTGTCCGCCGAAGGGTGCGCCGCACCGCTTTATCTTCCGGGTCTATGGCGTGGAGCGGGAACTCGATCTCCCTCCCGGCGTTGATCGTACCCGACTTGTGGGGGCGCTCGCGACGGCCGCGACCGAGTACGGTGAGGCGATGGCGATCTACGAGCGCAAAACCGTCTCCGGCATCAGACCCCCGGCCGGGCGCCGGGTCTGAGGCGTTTGTGGTCTTCCGCAACCTATTTCATTCTCCTGTGCGGAAGACTCCCGTATGACCTCCAGAGTTGCCACACTGGTCGTCTCTCTCCGTTCGGCAGAGTTTCCCATCTGGAACACCTGCGATGGCGCCGATCTCTCTCCTGAACTGAGGATCCGCGGTCTAACGGATGAGATGCACTCGATAGCGGTCTTTGCGCTGAACCCCTTCGAACCCGGATGCTCTTTTACAACCTGGATCATCTGGAACCTCTCGCCGTCGCCACTGATCCCGGAGGGCATCCCCAAGCAGGGCGTCGTGACGACTCCGGTGAATGCCGTCCAGGGGACGAACGACTATGGGAGCGTCGGGTGGCGGGGCCCCTGTCCGCCTCGGGGTGAGACGCATCGCTACCTCTTCAAAGTCTACGGGCTTGATGATATGCTCGACCTCGCGCCCGGCGCAAACAAGCACGACCTCATCGATGCCATGAGGGGGCACGTCCTCGGGTTCGGCGAGACCGCCGCCATGTACTCCCGGTGACCGCACGCACCATATTTATAACATGGTTCTCGAAGGTAGGTGCTAAAGGAGCCAGGTATGAAACAGAAGTTGGTAGTAAAACTGGATTTTGAAGAGTTCCCGGCGGTTCACACCTGTAAGGGAGGGAACCGGTCCCCCGCAATCAGGGTCGAAGGGATCCTCCCGAACATCAAATCACTTGCACTCCTTGCGACGACGAGCCCCCAGGATGGACCGTCAAAGGTGGCGTGGCTTCTCTGGAACCTTCCCCCGGTTCCGCGGATCCCCGAAGGGTTCCCGAAAGGAGAGGTGGTGGAGTCACCGCTCCCTGCAGTACAGGGAACGAACGATTTCGGCACCATCGGTTACCGTGGGCCCTGTCCCGGGGCCGGGGAGGCCGAGGCGTACCTCTTCCGGGTCTATGCGCTCGACCTCGATCTTGCGCTCTCTCCCGGTGCGACCTGGGAGGATATGATCCGCGCGATGGAGGGGTCGATAAACCAGAGCGGGGAGACTATAGTCTTCTCCTTCGGCTAGGGGAGGATCTATTGCCTCCCCTCCGAAAATGGAGGTGGCATCCCCCTTCACATGGGTGGTATGGGGGCGCTCAGTTTCTGTGGGGGTGGGCTTTGTTTCTCGATGTTCTTTGCGATAGCCGCCATCTCCTCGCCAAGCATGCGGATAATGTCGTCCATGGTGACGATCCCGATTAACTTTCCGGCATCGTCGATGATTGGCATCCTCCGAATGCCTGCATCAGTCATCTTCTGGATGGCCTCATAGATCCCCATGTTATCCTGAAACGCGATCACGTTCCCGGTCATGATCTCTTCTGCCCGCACCGCGCCCGGATTCTTTTCCTGTGCCATAACCCGGATTGCGAGATCGCGATCGGTGAGTATGCCTGCAGGTCGGTTATCACCGGTGACGACGACGACGCTTCCGACATTCTTCTCACCCATGACCTTCGCCACCTCCAGCGCCGGCGTGTCCAGTGAGACGGCGACGACCTGCTCACGGCAACACTTTACAAGTCCCATATCTGTATCCTCCTTAACGACGACTGACTCATGCGGGTATGATATATGAACGTAACCCATACTCAGCCGGCCCGGTCTCTTCTTATATACGATCGAGAATAGATCCTACCACACAAGAATGGACTGGTTACTGATTATTCTGACGGTAGCAGGCCTCATTGTCTTTGAGACGGTCTCAAGCATTGATAATGCCATCATCAATGCGGACGTCCTTGCGACGATGAGCGAGCGGGCCCGCAGGTGGTTTCTTCTGTGGGGCCTGATTGCTGCGGTCTTCGTAATCCGGGGGCTCCTGCCGTGGGTGATCGTCTGGGCGACCAATCCGTCGCTCGGGCCCATGGGCGCGCTGCTTGCGACCTTCTCAAGCGATCCTGATGTCGTGGCCGCGATTGAGGAGTCTTCCCCGATCCTTCTGATATTTGGAGGAATGTTCCTTGTCCTCCTCTTCTTTCACTGGCTCTTTGCGGAGGAGAAGAACTGCTGTCTCCGAACCGAGGCGTTCTTCTCCCGGCAGGCCGTCTGGTTCTATGCCGTTGCCTCGATCCTGCTTGCTGCGGTAGTCTGGTTCGCCCTCCAGATCAACACCATGATGGGTTTTGCGGCGGTGCTTGGGTCCACAATCTTCTTCATAGTACACGGATTCAGGCAGAACGCCGAGGTGCAGGAAGCCCGGTTGAAAGGGTCGGGGATGTCGGACGTCTCGAAACTCGCCTACCTTGAGGTCCTCGATGCGACCTTCTCGATCGACGGCGTCATCGGGGCGTTTGCCTTCACGCTCTCGGTCCCCCTCATCCTGATAGGGAACGGAATCGGGGCCTTTGTGGTCAGGGAGCTGACTATCCGGGGTATCGACCGGATCCGGAGTTTCTGTTACCTCAAGAACGGTGCAATGTACTCCATCCTGGTGCTCGGGACGATCATGCTCGCGGACAGTTTCGGATTCCATATTCCCACCTGGCTCTCGCCGATAGCGACATTCGCCATCGTCGGCTTCTTCCTCCTCCGTTCGGTCCAAGAGCAGAAGGGGGGTTCTGCAGGCGCCGCATGACCTGATCCACCTCCTCTTTTCTTATCACATTGGTATGGTGCGCCGGATTCAGTTCTAGAAAAAGGTTTATCCGGGTCTGGAGACGAACCGTATTCCCATGACGAAGCGTTCATTTGGTCCACGGACTCTCCTTTACCCTCATCCAGATCTGATCATCGGGACATACGGCCCAGATGGCCGGCCCGATGCGATGGCGGCTGCATGGGGTGGCATATGCTCTTCCAACCCTCCGGCGGTGGCGGTCTCGGTCCAGAAGGTCCGGCAGACCTACAAGAACCTGATGGAGCAGCGCGAGTTTACTATCAGCATACCATCTGAGGAGTACGTCCGGGAGGCGGACTACTTTGGCATCGCCTCCGGTCGGGATACGGACAAGTTTGCTGCCACGGGCTTAACCCCGATCAAGGGCGACCTGGTGAACGCGCCCTACGTCGGTGAGTTCCCGGTCGTCCTCGAATGCCGGCTTCTCCAGACGGTCGAGATCGGCGTACATACCCAGTTCATCGGCGAGATCCTGGATGTGAAGGTGGATGAGAGCGTCCTTGGAGAAGACGGTAAGCCTGATATCGGAAAGATCCGGCCGATTGCCTACGACTCGATGCGCCAGGAGTATTACGGGTTCGGCAGCGTGCTCGCAAAGGCCTTCTCGGTGGGGAAAGAACTCAAGAAATAACTATTTTTTCGCCTCAAGCGATACCTCCGGCTCGCCTGGATGCTGCAGGGCAGAGATGTTCTTTTCAGGGCTTTCCGGGAGCAGGTAGGGGCGGTAGGCCGTCTGCGCCGGGAACGATTTCGTATAATGCCAGGTACTCGGTTCGTTTCAGAAATCGTCGGTTATCAGAAGAAGCATTATCTGTGATGGACGCCGGAAATATCACCTTAGCGTCGTTATTCATTCCGATAAGTATTATCTGGTTGCCCGGGAACTACTGAACGTTGGAAGCCTTATAGATGGTCCGGTATTCCATACTCTATGTCGACGACGATCCGGCGCTCCTTGATGTCGGCAGGATATACCTCGAACGTTCGGGCGCGCTGGCCGTCGAGACGGTGCTCTCCGGTCGGGAGGCGCTGGGCTTGCTCGGTGAGGGGACCTTTGATGCCGTCATCGCCGATTACCAGATGCCGGAGATGGACGGCATCGAACTCTTGAAGAAGATCCGGCAGCAATTTCACGATCTCCCGTTCATCCTTTTTACCGGGCGCGGCCGCGAGGAAGTCGTCATAGAGGCGCTCAATCACGGTGCGGACGGCTACATTCAGAAAGGGGGGGACCCGAGATCACAGTTTGCCGAGCTCGAGCATCAGGTCGTGCAGGCAATAGAGCGCCGGCAGGCCGTCCAGGCGTTGCGGGACTCGGAGAAACGCTACCGCGCTCTCTTTGAAGGTGCGAACGATCCCATATTCATCTTCGAGAGATACCGGTTCGCCGACTGCAACTCAAAAGCCCTTGAAACATTTCACTGTACCAGAGAGTTCCTGATCGGGAAGACCCCCTGGGAACTCTCGAGTCCCACCCAGCCCGACGGCATTCCGGCACTGGAAAGCGCTATCGCCAAGATGGATGCGGCGTATGCCGGAGAGCCGCAGTTTTTCGAGTGGCGGATCACCACACCGAGCGGGAGAGTTTACGATACGGAGATGAGCGTGAGCCGGCTGGACGTGAAAGGCCCGCCCTGCCTGCAGGCCATCGTCCGGGACGTCACCGCACGGAAGCAGACGGAAGCCGCGCTGATGGCCGCGAACCGGAAGATGCACCTGCTCTCCGGGATCACCCGGCACGATATCCTCAATCAGCTGACCATCCTCCATGGCTACCTGGGGCTCATGAGGGAGCAGATAACCGATCCGGACCTCCTTGGTTACATGGACAGGCAGGAGCAGGCTATTGAGTTCATCCGGCGCCAGATTGCATTCACCCAGGACTACCAGGATCTGGGAACCCGTGCCCCGGAGTACCAGGACCTTCGCGAGTGCGTGATCCAAGCGGCGGCCGCCCTCACCCCCGGTCTCACTCTTCTTACCGAGGTGGATGCGGTTGAGATCTATGCCGATCCGATGTTTGGGAAGGTCTTTTACAACCTCCTTGAGAACGCGGCCCGGTATGCCGGTCCGGCCCCGACGGTCAGGATCCGCTGCTCCCGTCGGGAGGGCAGCCTTGCCGTCATCATCGAGGATGACGGCCCGGGGATCCCGCCAGGCGAGAAGGAGAAGATATTCCTGCGAGGTTTCGGGAAGAACACCGGTCTCGGCCTCTTCCTCGTGCGAGATATCCTGGAGACGACCGGGATCGCCATCCGCGAGACCGGGGAGTTTGGGAAGGGTGCACGGTTCGAGATCCTGGTCCCAAAGGGCGGCTGGCGGGTCCGGGATGCCGGCGTCTGAGCCGTCATCGCCGCCGGTCGCGTTTCACCTCGACCCACCGCTTTTTCTTCCCGCAGCGCTCGCACCGCTGCTCCCACTCGATGACGTTTGAGGAGTACTCGTCGTATCCGCGTTTTCTGCCCCACCGGTGGAGCCCGATTCTGCAGAGGATGAGGCCGATGGTCGTCATGATCTTCTTAGCGTTCTCGTCTTTTTGGTTGGATGAATCTTGCCCCGGTGGATGGGGTTCTGGCTGGGTGATCCCCTCTCACGGTATGATCTCGCAGCTGTTGTATTTGCGGTGGGTAAAGTCTTCCATCCGTATTCTTCCTGCATCGATGAGGGCCCGGATCTCCGGGAGCGCTTCCGAGAGCGCCGAGTGAAGGTTCCTCACCGTCCCGCAGACGATCCGTCGCCCTTCCTCGGGCCAGGGGTTGGTGATATTCGAGTAGAGGCACCTCCCGCCGCAGAAGTCGTGGATATCGCATGCCGTGCAGGCCCCCCCGACGTCCATCACCGGGAGGTGGAGGGGGTCTGCGGTGGCGATATGCCCGACGTAGTAGTCCTTCATCCCGACCATGATCGGGCAGGGGGCGATATGCCCGTCGGTCATGATGCTGTAGTTAGAGTGGCCGCATCCGCACCGGAGCATGCTTGGCCGCCCGCGAAGCATATCCTCCATCGGGTCCATGAAGGGATACCACCGGAGCACCTTCCCTTCGGTCCGCATCGTCTCGACCCAGAACCCGACAAGCGACCGGATGCCGGGGTTGTAACTCTTCTCAACCCAGGAGGCGTAGTCACGCATTTCATAGTCGTTCCAGAAGTTTGCGTCCATCTGCCAGTGGACGGCAGGGAACGAGAAATACTCGTTTGCCGATAGATAGCGGACAGCCTCCTCGATATCCGTATCCTCGGTCACGGTCATCCGGGCGATCACCTCGCCAGAGAATCCTCCCGCCGCAAGAGCGCGGAGGTTTCTCATGATCCGGCGGAACGTTCCCTCTCCCCGGTGGGCGTCAGTGACCTCCTCGGGCCCGTCGATCGAGACCAGGATCGTATCGAATCGGTTTGCGGTCGCGGGATCGAGACGGTCTAAGAGTGTGCCGTTCGTGTGCAGGATCAGCGCAGATACCGGGGCGTCGCGGGCGATCTCGCGGACGCGGTCGACGGCGAGCAGGGGCTCCCCGCCGTAGAAGGTCAGCACGGCCTCGGGGTCTTTTGCGAGGAACCGGTAGAGATCGGTAAGATCGATATCGAGGTCGACCGGGAGGTCTTCATCGACGGCGATCTCGGGGAGATCTGGCGGTTCGACAGTGAAGGCTTTCCCGCGGCAGTAGGTGCAGCAGAGGTTGCAGTTGTCGGTCAGGATGAGATGGTAGTACACTCGTGGTCCCTTACTGTTTGGAGGCCGGGCGGGAAAAAAGGTGAGGATGCAGCCCCTTCATGGGCCGCAAGACAGAATACCCTGCAGGGAGAAGAGACTCATATGTCCAAAGAAAAGAAAGAGAAACTCACCGAGCAGGTCATCGACCCCCGCGACCTCGTCGCCTACCAGCCCGGATCGATCGTCAGCAGGATGCTTGTCTACACCAAGGCTGGCACCATCACGGTCTTTGCATTCGACGCCGGCGAGGGCCTCTCGGAGCACACCGCTCCCTACGACGCTGTCCTCCAGGTCATCGACGGGGAGGCCCTCATCACCATCGCGGGGAAGGAGTACCCGATGAAGGCGGGCCAACTGATCATCATGCCGGCAAACATTCCCCACGCGGTCCACGCCGTCACGCAGTTCAAGATGATGCTGACAATGATTCACGCTTGATTCCCTCGTAGATCGCTGCCTGCAATTTTTTATAGATTGGAGACCTGTCTCTCCCCCGGCCTCCACCCCCATCGGCCGCGTTAACAGTCTCCTCTCCCTCGCTCATGTAGAAAGGGCGGCAGCTTCCCGGGCCTGCTCCGGCGGGTATCCGCCGGGAAGAGCTGCATAGCGGGGTTGCAGGCGAGGCCACAGTGCACCCGCCCGATCTCATCCCGCAGCACCGGCGCACAGCATTGTGATCGCACATGATGGCACCACAACAATGGATCGGTCCTCTCTAACCCCGGACGAATCCCGCGCGACGGCATGGCACGCTCTTGCGGCATTCGAGGTAGCCGAACGGCTCGAATCCCCGACAGGGGGTCTTTCGGATGCAGAGGTTGCCCGTCGGCGGGGGATCTTTGGGGAGAATGCCCTCCCGCAGAAGCGGCCCCCGACGGTGCTGGAGGTCTTCCTTCGCCAGTTCATGAGCCCGCTCATCTATGTGCTCCTTGCGGCGGGGATCATCTCCATCCTCTTTGCCGATGTTACGGATGCAGGCTTCATCTTCGTGGTAATCCTGCTCAACGCCGCCATCGGGACGTTCCAGGAGGTGAGGGCGGAACGGAGCGCAACGGCGCTCCAGCAGATGCTCAGGATTCATGCCCGGGTGCGCCGGGACGGGCGGGAGGTGACCGTCCCGGCGGAAGACCTGGTCCCCGGCGACCGGGTTGTCCTGGAAGCGGGTGACCGCGTTCCCGCCGATATTCGTGTCATACAGGCACGCTCACTCACGGTCGATGAGTCGCTCCTGACCGGTGAGTCCCACGCGGTCGAGAAGAACCCTGATCCCATAAACGCATCAGCGCCTCTGGCCGACCGCCGAAATATGCTTTATGCCGGCAGCACTGTCACGACCGGCCGGGGGATGGGCGTCGTGGTCGCGACCGGCCAGTATGCCGAGATTGGGCAGATCGCCGAGACGGTCACGGCATCGGAGGCGGGAAAACCCCCCCTCGTCATCCGTATGGAAGATTTCTCCAAAAAGATCAGCCTTGCCGTTCTTGTCGCCTCCGGACTGCTTGCGATCATCGTCCTCGGCCAGGGGATGCCCCCGTTCGAGGTCTTCTTCCTCGCCGTCGCGCTCGCGGTCTCGGCGATCCCCGAAGGGCTGCCGGTCGCCCTGACCGTCGCGCTCTCGATTGCAGCATCACGGATGGCGGGGCGCAACGTCATCGTCCGGTATCTTGCCGCTGTGGAGAGTCTCGGGAGCTGCACGCTGATCGCGAGCGATAAGACGGGCACCCTCACGGTGAACCAGCAGACCGCCCGGGTAGTTCTTCTACCCACGGGCGAGGAGATCTCGGTTACGGGTGCCGGGTACGCGGGTGAGGGAGAGGTCCTCGATATCCACGGTGCCCCGGTAACCGGCTCCGTCCGTGACCGGGTAGAAAGCCTGGCCCGGGCTGCGACCATCACCAACGAGGCTGTGCTGGAGCGGACCGACGAGGGGGGCTGGACCTACCGGGGCGATGCGATCGATGTGGCGTTTCTTGCGCTCACCTACAAACTGGGACTCGATCCTGCCGGTATCCGGGAGGGTGCGCCTGCCGTCGCCGAGATCCCCTTCGAGTCCGAGCGCCGGTATGCCGCCGTCTGGTACCGGGAGGGTGAGGCGGTCCGGGTGGCGGTCAAGGGGGCCGCCGAGACGGTCCTCCCCTTCTGTCGAACCATGGCCGCCGGACCGGGTGGCAGCATCCCGCTCGATCCGGATCGTGTGCAGGAGGAGCACGACACCCTCACCTCCAGGGGATACCGGGTGCTTGCCGTGGCTCATGGTCGGGTGGAGGGAGAGATCTCCGCGGAGAACCCGGAGATCCCTCCCCTCGAACTCCTCGGTCTCGTCGGGTTCATCGACCCGATCCGGCCCGACGTCCCCGATGCCATACGCCGGTGCCGCAGCGCCGGGGTCGACGTGGTGATGGTGACGGGAGATCACCCCGCAACGGCGCTCGCCATCGCGCGGGAACTCGAGATTGCGGACTCCCCCGACGAGGTCGTCACCGGCGCGGAACTCGGCGACCCCGATGTGACGACCCTGCCTGAGTTCATCGACCGCGTCCGGGGCGCCCGGGTCTTTGCCCGTGTGACGCCGCTGCAGAAACTCCAGATCGTCGAGGCCTACCGGGAGAGCGGAGCGTTCGTCGCGGTCACCGGGGACGGGGTCAACGACGCGCCGGCGCTCCGGAGCGCAAACATAGGGGTCGCTATGGGCTCCGGAACCGACGTCGCCAAGGATACGGCGTCTCTGATTGTCACAGACGACGACTTCGCCTCGATCGTCGCCGGGATCGAGGAAGGGCGCTACGCATATGACAACGTCCGTAAAGTCGTCTATCTCCTGATCTCGACCGGGTTTGCGGAGGTTCTCCTCTTCATGCTCGCCCTCCTGATTGGTCTCCCGCTCCCTCTCCTTGCCGTCCAGCTCCTCTGGCTGAACCTAGTGACGAACGGTATCCAGGATGTCGCGCTGGCGTTCGAGCGAGGCGAGCCCGGCGTCATGAGCCAGCCGCCGCGGCGACCCGAGGAGGGGGTCTTCAACCGCCTGATGATAGAAGAGGTGCTCATCTCCGGGACGGTCATCGCGCTCGTCGCGCTCGGCGTCTGGTACTGGCTCATCTCAAACGGGTGGGACGAGTTTGCAGCCAGAAATCTGCTCGTTCTGCTGATGGTGCTCTTTGAGAACTTCCATGTCTTCAACTGCCGGTCGGAATACCGGTCGGCGTTCCGCGTCCCCATCAGCAACAACTACCTCCTGATCGCCGGCGTCATTGCGGCGCAGGGGATCCACATCCTCGCGCTCTACATCCCCTTCTTCCAGGACGTCCTCCAGGTGCAGCCGGTCTCCCCGGTCGAGTGGCTTGTACTGCTTGCCCTCGCCTCCTCGGTCGTGATCGTGATGGAGATCTTCAAGTCGGTCCGCAAGCACCGCTCTCCGGTTCACCAGACCGGGTACGGGGTCGGGTAGACCTCCCCGCGGTAGGGGAGGAGGACCTCGCCGATCCGGCTGCCGTCGGCAAGGTCGGTCATGACGATGCTCCTCATTGAGATCGTATAGAGGGTGTCGTCCATGAAGAGCGACCGTTGCACCGCGTCGGGTGTGTACCAGGAGTACGGGGATCCGCTCTCGGCATGGGCGACCCTACCGAGAAGCGTGAATCCGTCTTTTTGGCTTACCCTGTAGACGTAAGCACCCTGCCAGGTTTCGAGGGCATATGATCCGGGATAGCGCGACGAGGGGTTCTCGACCTTCTTTATCTCGCTCACCGGTATGACCAGGAGTTGCCTATCCTCCACAAAGAGGAAGGCCTTGTGATCGTGGAGGGCCGCGGAGTCGGTCCCTGCCTCTCCGATCACGACGCTATCGACCTGGGTCGGGCTGTTCACGTCCGAGACGTCAAAGAGGGCGATCTTGAGGCCGGCGACCGAGACCCCGCCCCACTCGTTCTCGCTCGTCTCTTTGCCGATGCCGATGATGTGGTCGGGGCCGTAGGGGTGGAGGTAGTCGGAGTAGCCGGGGATCTTGAGTTCCCCGAGGATGCCCGGGCGCTTCGGGTCGGTTAGATCGATGACGAAGAGCGGATCGATCCGCTTGAACGTCACAAGGTAGAGCCGGTCGCCGGCAAACCGGGCGGCGTAGATCCGCTCGTCCGGCGCGATATACTCGAGCGCCCCGATGGTCTTCATTGTGGAATCGAGGACGTAGACGTTGTTGTACTGAGTTGTCCCTTCCCGCGTCCAGCCCTCGACGGTCGTCGCCACCCTGAGGTTGCCGGCATACTCGTCGAGCGAGAACTGGTTCAGGAGATGCCCGGGGACCTCGCCCATCGCCCGGTAATCGATCTCTCCACCTTCAATCGAGAGCCGGTGGATGAGCGTCCGGTCGCGGGTGCCGGGTTCCACCGGCGGCACCGCGATCCCTGCCGGGCCGGCGGTGGAGACCGGGCCCTGGTTGCGGTAGCCGATGTAGAGGTTCTTCTGCGACGCATAGAGTGTGGTGTCGTAGCCAAGCAGGAAGGTCTCGGCGTCCGGCGTGCCGGTATCGTTCCGGATGGAGAAGGCGCCTGCGGTGTAGAAGATGTAGTTCTGCAGGGGGGTCTTTGGCCGGTAGACGTCGGGCACGATGGGCTCCGCAGTGCCTGTCCTCACCTCGGGAAGGAGTATGTCGTCCCGCACCCAGACCGGGGACTCCCGCGTGAGGGCGTAGACGTGGTCCCCGATCAACCGCGCATCGTAGTAGTCGCCACTAAAGGTCACGTCCCGGACCTGTTCTGGATCTTCTCGGTCGCTTATATCGTAGACATAGGCGTGCGTCACCGTCCGCCAGACCGGGACCGGGGTTACGCTCCCTTCTACGGTGGTCATTCTCTCTTCTGTTGTGGTGGCAAAGACCACCAGGCGGTCTCCGGCAAGAAAGAGCGCTTTCGGGCTCCCGTCGATCCTGCTCTCGGAGATGATCTTCGCATTCTCCGGCGGGAACGCCTCAACGATCGTGAGCGTCTCCCCCGAGATGATGTAGATATACTTCCCGTCGTTCTTCAGGAAGTCGGCCTCGTCCACGCCCTCCACCTGCACGTTCGTCGTGGAGTAGTCGCGGGCCTGCGAAGTCGGAGCGGCCGTCGCCATCGGTGCCGGGGGATTCACCCCGGCCTCGTCCGCGACGCCGCCGGTGGCCCGGTGGTACCCGCCATCGCGCCAGCTGCCTTGCGCGTTCTCTTTTAAGAACGCCTTGATCTCCTCTTTCGATGCAAATTTGATCAGATCGCCCCTGATCTCCGCCCCGTCCTCTTCCGACGCGAGGGCGGTCCCGATGATCGCGGCGACGACCAGACAGCCGAGGGCGACGACGATTGCCGGTTTCCAGTTCTCCATAACCGTCCACCTTCCAATGAAGGAAGATAGACGCAGGGAGGTATCAGGTTTGTGTAACCTACGAATTTTTTCGGAGTTTTGGCACCACCTCATGCGACCGGCGCGGTCGCAAAGATCCAGGCGATGTAGGCGGCGTAGCCGATGAGCAGGACGATCGACCAGCCCCGGACAATGCCCGGTCGGGCAAAGATCAGGGGGAGGATCGCAACCGAGAAGAGGACGACCGCGACTATGTCGAACGCGGACCCGATTGTGACCGGGGCGAGGAGAAGGCTTATCCCGAGGATGAAGAGGAGGTTGAAGATGTTGCTCCCGAGGATGTTGCCGATGGAGATGACCCCCTCATTCCGTACGGCGGCCATGAGGGATGTCGCAAGTTCAGGCAGCGACGTCCCGACGGCGACGATCGAGAGACCTATGACAAACGCAGGGACCCCGAGGGCCTCGGCGAGGGCGACAGCACCGTCGACGACGAGCTGTGCCCCGATGATGACCGCGGCGAGGCCGAGTCCGATGTAGAGGATATCGGCCCACCCGTGAGACTTGATCTCGATGTCTTCCTCCTCACGCCCCTCCCGTATGAGGAAGTACAGGATGATCACGAAGAGGGTGAGGAACACTGCCCCGGCAAGGGCGTCGAGCGTGCCTCTCGCAGCGAGGAGCGCAAACGCCACGGTGGCCACGAGCATCAGCACGGTGTGCCGGAAAAGTTCCGATCGCGATGCTCCAGATGCGGCAATCATTCCGGGCCGGATGAGGGTGCAGAGCGCGAGAACGAGGGCAATGTTCGCAATATTGCTCCCAAGGATATTCCCGAGGGCGATCCCGGTGTTTCCTGTAGCCGCGGCGTTCGTGCTGACGACGAGCTCGGGAAGCGATGTGCCGAACGCGATGATCGTGGATCCGATCAGGGCCGGAGAGATACTGTATCGGAGTGCGAGGCCGCTTCCGCCCCCTACGAAGAGATCGGCGCCCTTGACGAGGAGGGCCAGGCCGACGATGAGCATAATTGCGGTCACTATCATGGGAGTGCCTCGGGTACGGTGGTAATAGTTGGTCGGAGTTCTCCTAATACGTTTCCGGATTCGAATCGCGGACGACTGTCTAGAACTCGGGGTCGTGTGATTGGCAAAATATTATGTCATCTCTTGCCATAAGGCCCGTATGCCCTATCGGAGTCTCCGAACCCTTTCGGAAGCGGGAAAGGAGTTTATGCGGATGACGGAGCACGAAAACCTGCCGCCATTGGACCAGATGCTGGGCCGTCCGCCGCCGCCGCTCGAAGTCCCGTACACGAAGGGGAGAGCATTCATCCCGCTCCCTCCACCGGAGGATATTGTTCTTCCTGCAATCGATCTCCGTGACGCGATCGAGCAGCGGGAAAGCGTCAGGGATTATGCCCCGGAGCCGCTTGCACTCCACGAACTCTCATTCCTCCTCTGGTGCACCCAGGGGGTCCGGAGGGTGGTCGACGGGGCCTTCACCCTCCGGACGGTCCCGTCCGCGGGCGCCCGGCACGCCTTCGAGACCTACCTCCTGATCAACCGAGTCGAGGACGTCCCTCCCGGGCTCTACCGCTACCTGGCCCTCGAGCATCGCCTTGCCGAAGAGTCGCGCGACCCGGGCCTCCCGAAGCATGTGACTGCAGCCTTCCTGAACCAGCCGCATATCCTTGAGAGCGCCGTCACCTTTCTCTGGATCGCAGTCCCTGGCCGGATGACGTGGCGCTACAGCGAGCGCGGCTACCGCTACCTGCACCTCGATGCCGGCCACGTCTGCCAGAACCTCTACCTCGCGGCATCGGGTATCGGGTGCGGGGTCTGTGCGATCGGCGCCTTCGACGACGCGGCAATCAACCGGCTCCTCGGACTCGACGGTGAAGAGCAATTCCTGATCTACGCTGCGACGGTGGGGAGGAAGGTTTAAGTTGGCGGGCCGAAGGGCATATCCCCCTCCCCGTCATAGATCTCAGGTAACAGTCCCGGTACGAACGTCTGGGACGATGGATGGGAGGGTGCTCGTTTACGTTCACGCTTGACGAACAGATCGTTGCCCTTGAGGCAGAATACGAAAGACTTCTTGCGTTTCCGGAGGACGAGTTCATCGAGATCATCCGCGATGTCGGGTTCTCCTGCGAATGTTGCGGCCGTTGCTGCACCCGTGACTTCAACGGGCACGTCTTTTTGCTCGAGGAGGACACCGATAGTGTCCGCTCGTTTGCACCAGATGTCGTCATCCCGGCACCCGATTTCGATGCCTGCGACCAGCAGGGACACTTTTACGTCATGGGCTACGCCCTCAAGACGAAGCCCGACGGTTCCTGCATCTTCCTCTCGGATGGGAGGAGGTGCACCATCTACGACCGGCGGTTCGCCATATGCCGGATCTACCCCTACATGCTCCACCGGGAGGCCGATGAGACGGGTACCGTGGACTGGCGCCAGATCAGCGGCTTAAACGAGCACGGCTGCTACAACAACCCGATCGATGATGCCGAGTGCCTCCGGATTGCCCGGGAGACCCGGGCGTACGAGGCGGCGTTTCTCGACCAGGCGATCCGGTTCAGGAAAGCCCTCCGGGATCTCTTTGCCCGTGAAGGACTGCGGCATGTCCAGCGGACCTACGATCTTGGGATGCGGGACTTCCAGAAGGGCGTCGAGGTCGAGGTCCGGGTCTTCCACCGGGGACGTTTCGAGCCGCACCGGGTCACCCGCTCGATTTACGACGGCTTATAACCCTCTAATCTCCAGGTCCCCTTGCGGCCTTCTTTGGTCCTGCCCACACCTTTTTCTGTTCTCCAGGCCCGAGTCTGCCCGATGGAGACCGAGATCCTCCTCACCCTGCTGGTGTTCATCGGTTCTGCCGTCCTCTTCGTCACCGGTATCGTCAGGGTCGATGTGGCCGCGCTGCTCGTGACTCTTGCGCTCACATGGCTTGGGCTCATCACACCGCAAGAGGCCCTCTCCGGCTTTTCGAGCAGCGCGGTCATTGCAATGCTCTCGGTGATGGTCCTCGGGCGGGGGCTCGACCGGACCGGGGTGACCATCCGGATCGCCCGTGCAATCGTCGGTTTCGCCGGGACCGGTGAGCGCCGGCTGACCGCCGCTGCATCCCTCGTCGCCGGCGGGCTCTCGGCCTTCATGCAGAGCGTTGGGGCCACCGCCGTCTTTCTTCCCTCGCTCCTGCGAGTCTCATCCTTGACGAGGATCCCGGCATCACGCCTCCTCCTTCCCGTAGGCTACGCCGCGACCCTCGGCGGCACCATCAGCATGGTGGGAGCCGGCACCCTCATCGTCCTCAACGACCTCCTTCAGCAGGCCGGATATCCGCCTTTCGGGCTCTTTGCGGTCACCCCCATCGGTCTGCCGCTCCTTCTCTCCGGGGTGGCACTCTTTTACTTATTTGGGGATCGCCTCCTCCCCAGGCGCGAGAGGACCGACCTGAGCCCGCAGGAGGAGCTGATCCGGACCTGGCAACCCCCTTCACGCATCTTTTATCTGCGAATCCCGGAAAAAAGCCCTCTCGTCGGGAAAACGCGGGAGGATGTGCGGATGATCTCGCGCTACAACCTCCATCTCATATCTCTTACCGAGGAGAGTGAGGTCCTCTATACGCCGTGGCGGTACACTCGATTTGCCTCCGGGCAGGAGCTCGGCATTCTCGGGCAGGACAGTGACGTTGAACGGTTCAGGGCGGATTTCGGGCTTGAGTGGGTCCGGCCGGGGGAGAGTTCCGCAGACATCATGACCGATCCGAACGTGGGGTTTGCTGAGGTGATCGTCCGCCCCTACGCCCCGATCATCGGTAAGACCCTCCGGGAGCTTGAATTCCGGGTGACCTATGGCGCCGAGGTCCTGATTTTTTTCTCGGGGACGAAAGAGCAAAGAACGAACTTTGCAGACCTGCCCCTGAAGGCGGGGGATACGATGATCGTGCTCGGCCGCTGGGAGCGCCTCCAGGCACTCGGGACGAGCAAGGATTTCGTTCTGGTGACTCCCATCGAGGGGCGGGCGGGGGTTCGCGAACGCGGTGCAAAGACTGCTGTCCTCTGCTTTCTTGCCGCTGTTGGACTCACCTACACGGGCCTCTCGATCGCGACAAGCCTTCTTTCGGGCGTGGTCGCGATAGTCCTCCTCCGCGTCATCTCGATCGATGAGGTCTACCGGGCAATCGATTGGCGGACGCTCGTGCTGATAGCCGGCCTCCTTCCGCTCGGTATCGCCATGGATACGACCGGGACGGCCCGGTTCATCGCCGACCGGATTGTCGACCTGGTCGCCGGGTACCCGACGTTTCTCATTCTCATCGCGATTGCACTGCTTGCGACTGCATTCTCACTGGTTATGTCGAATATCGCCGCCACCGTTCTGCTTGTTCCGCTCGCGGTTGTGATGGCAGATCCGCTCGGGCTCGACCCGCGTGGCCTTGCGCTCCTCGTCGGGATATGCACCTCAAACTCGTTCCTCCTTCCGACGCATCCTGTCAACGCCCTCCTGATGGGCCCCGGGAATTACCGAACCCGCGATTACCTCTTTGCCGGGGGTGCTCAGACGGTCATCTTCATTGCAATCGCCGTCGGCCTCGTATCCCTCCTCTACTTCTGACTCTCTTCTCCGGGTCCAGCAGGCCTCATTCGGGGCCTCGTAGCCCCGGGTAAACCTTTATGCCACTCTGTGTCGACCGGGTGCTCGCTATGGAGCGGGAGTACGATCTTCTTGTCATAGGGACCGGGGTCGCCGGTTCCGACATCGCCTGGCACTGCAGGGATGCCGGGATGCGGGTAGCGATCACGGATCATCAGGATTACGGCGGGACGTGCGCCCTTCGGGGGTGCGTCCCAAAGAGGGTGCTTGCCGGTGCCGCCGCGACAGTGGCCCGTGTTCACAATATGCAGGGGAGGGGGGTCTCGGGCGAGGTCTCGATCGACTGGCCAGAGCTCGTCGCTTTCGAACGCACGTTCCCCGGCCCCATTCCGAGACGGAAGGAGGAGGGCTTTCGGGAGGCGGGGATCCATACCTACCACGGGTTCGCACGGTTTATCGGGCCGAACCGGGTAACGGTCGGCAACGATACGGTCACGGCCCGCTACATCGTGATCGCCACCGGTGCCCGCCCCCATCCTTTGAACGTCCCGGGAGAGGACCTGGTCACAACGAGCGATGAGTTCCTCTACCTCGATACGCTTCCCGAGCGGATCGTCTTCATCGGCGGGGGCTATATCTCGTTTGAGTTTGCGCATGTTGCAGCAAGGGCCAACTCGAAGGTGACCATCCTCCAGCGGAGCGGGCGGCTCTTGAAGGGGTTCGACCCCGATGTGGTCGAGCGGCTGGTGCTGGCCTCAAAGGAGATCGGGATCGACGTGCAGGCGAATATGCCGCTTCGCTCGATCGAGAAGAATGGAGCGGGCCTGCGGGTGCGGGCCGGAAGAGAGGGCGAGGAGAAAACCTTCGAAGCCGATATGGTCGTTCACGGGGCCGGCCGGGTCCCGATGATTGAGGGCCTCGATCTGGCGGCCGGAAACGTCGCAACCGACCGCCGGGGCATCGTGGTCAACGATTACCTCCAGAGCGTCTCAAACCCCGCCGTCTACGTCGCCGGGGACGCAAACCCGCTAAGCCCGCAGCTGACGCCGGTGGCTGTGATGGACGCCCACCTCGTCGTCGACAACATCCTTGGCGGGAACGTGCGGACCGCGGACTACTCGGTCGTCCCGAGCGTCGCCTTCACAACCCCGCCCATCGCGTCCGTCGGGCTCACGGAGAAGCGGGCGAAGGAGAAGGGGATTTCATACACCGTCAACGCCGGCGACCTCTCGGGCCGCTTCACGAACCGGAGCATCGGCGAAAGACACGTCGGCTACAAACTCCTGGTCGAGCGCGAGACCCGCCGGGTCATCGGGGCGCACCTCATCGGTCCTCACGTCGAGGAGGTGATCAACATATTCGCCCTCGCTATCAAGCATAACCTGACGGTGGACGATCTCGCGCTGGACGCGATCCCGTGGGCTTACCCGAGCGGCACCTACGATATCATCCACATGATCTACCCGCTGGTGAGGAAGTGAGAGCGACAGCGCCCCAGGGTGTGGCTGAAGAGTATTTGAGAGGCCATCTGGTTCTGAGGGGCGGCGGAAGTGCAAGTCTGGGCGAGCACCGTGAGCGAGGGGTAGATGAGTGATCACATTTTGTTTTCTTGTACCCGAGGATTCGTGGACTTCACCGGCACATCTGCTTGCCCACGGCTTTCCAGTGGTTATCGCGTCTGGGGGAGGGGTTTCAGGGGAGGGG
>Ga0209537_1000447_pt1 | contig 50200 bp, 38 predicted proteins | sample BioPla4DNA1_FD_187698 | JGI IMG/M metagenome (GOLD analysis project Ga0209537, IMG submission 187698) | Biogas fermentation microbial communities from Germany - Plant 4 DNA1 (SPAdes) (version 2) | ecosystem: Engineered > Bioreactor > Anaerobic > Digestate | place: Bielefeld, North... | reverse complement strand
CTGGAAACTATAAAAGAATATAGTATGGATGTAGAAGTATGTACCCCTAGCTATAACAGGTATTATAATCCTTGGATAGATGAGACTGTTATCAAAGGAAATCTGCTTTAGGCATATGAGAGTTCAATGATACATTAAGAACAAGCTAATTAGGTGGGAATTTTACGAAATTATACTCTGAAGAGTTAATGGACTCTTCGGAGTTTATTTTTTCCTAAAAATCACTAATATTTTTGGTAAACCTTAGGCAAAATATATATTAACGGAGGTGTTTTTATATGAAAAAATTAAACTTAATGGCTAAAATTACTGTAGCTACATTATTACTTTCCTTATTATTGCCTGCCTTTGTCTCCCCACTGGCTTCTACTATAAAGCCAGGTTGTGAAGATTACTTTATAAAGCCTAAGCATTTAACTTCAGGTGAGCTCCAAAAGCTTGTGGAAGAAAAAATAATCACTCAGGAACAGGCGGATAAAATAAAGGAATACTTGAAAAAACGGCTAGAAGAAAAAAAGGAAGAAATGAATAAACTAAAGGAAATGGACGAAAAGCAAAGAGAGCATTATTTAGAGCAGAATTATAAAAAACGTCCTGATATTTTTGGAGACTTGGTTTCATCTAAGATTATTACCGAAGAACAAGCTAATAAAATCAAAGAAATGATGAAAAGAAATCGTGAAAGTAAACTGCAGGAGGTCTTAAAAAACGAAGCTTCTAAAGGCACTATAAGCTCAGAACAACTAGCTAAAATAAACGAGTTCATAGAAAAAAAGAAGGAAGAAAAGGCTAAATTACAAGGTATGAGCCCTGAGCAAAGAAAGGCCTACTGGGCAGCAAAGGAGCCAAAGGATCTATTTACAGAGCTTAAGGAGGCTGGTATTATTACTGAAGCTCAAAGAGAGGCTCTTTCTAAAGCAATACATAACAATCTAAATAAAAAGCCGAGCAACTAAGTCTCGGCTTTGTTTTTTCCATTGTACTAAAAAGAATATTTTTGCAAAACCTTCTCAGCAGAAGCCTTTAATTCTTCTATGGTACCATCATTATAAATAACTTCATGGCATAAATTATCCAGAATATATGGCACATCCACCTCAGTGTTATGCTTGCTATTGCTGTTTTTTACTACTTCCTCACCGTCTCTGCTAATTAATCTTTGTCTTCTTATTTCTGGACTAATTCTTATACCTAGAATTAAGAACCCTTTATCTCTCCAGTAGTTTAAATCAGATAAGGTTCTCCCTCCAACTATTATAGGCAGCTGTTCTTCCCTTATAAGACTTAATTGCTCTTTAATAGCCTTATCAAAGGCCTCTCCATCTAGCTGACTGTTGTCCCAACCATACTTTTTTTGACCACTTTCATATATTAATGCCAGTATATAATCGCACATGATATTTATATCCATTTCTCTTAACTTGTCTGCAACAGTTTGGCCTATATATCTCTCCAGTCCTCTCCATCTTTTGTTAACCTTGCTCACCTTCATCATTTCTCTACATAGAACACCCATATTATATATTTTAGCTTTATCTCTTAACTCAACAAATTTTGATGCTAATGCATCCTTACCTGCTCCCATTTCTCCAAAAATAACTATACCATTATAAAGCATATCTTTTCCTCCTTGCATTGCTCTGGCAATTAGTAATTATCTTAGATATTCAATTGAAAGGATATCTATAATTGCTTTACTCTAATGCTAGTATTTTATCACATTTTATATAAAAATTCTAATAAAGAGAGTAGGAGCTGTGGGTTAGAATTTAGATTTTATTTTTACATAAAAAAGCAAAAGACCGTTGCACAAACAACTTGATTTGTACTGTGCAACAGTCTCATCATTCTAATTTATTTTAAAGATTAATTCAGTGTCAGCAATTTTAACTTCATCCCCATCCTTTAGCTCTTGTTCTCCTTTAAGCTTCACCTTATTAATATATGTACCATTTTTACTTCCTAAATCTAAAATATAGTACTTATTATCTTTGTAAGAAAGAATTGCATGTTTTCTTCCTACCCGAGAATCAAATCTTAACAGAAAGTCACAGATCTTGGCATCCCTACCAATGGTAATTGTATCTTTATCTACTTTAAACTTCTTGTTTTGTCCGTTTAACTTATAGCAAAAGCTAGCAGTTGGTTGTTTCTTGCATTCCTCCTTTTCAATAGGCTTCTCTTGAACCTCATCTACTACTTCCTTTTCCTCAAGCTTTTCAATGGGTTCCAGTATCTGTGGCTCATCTTCAACAGCATCTACAGCCTCAGATCCTTCATTAGCTGCCTCTTCCTCTAACAATTCTACTGCTGTAGACTTAGCCTCCATAGGCTCCTCTGCTTGTTTTTGAACCTCTGTCTTATCTTCCTGCCTATCTTCCACTACCTCACAGGTTAAGGTAACCTCCTCACTGTTCTCGCCCTTAACAGGAGCATCTACCTCTAATTTTTCTGTTGCTTCTGCTACTTCCACACTTTCGGGCTGCTGTTCTTCCTTGCTGCTTTCTACCGTCTGGCTTGTATCTTTATCACCATTTTCTGGTGCTTCCTCTACGACCTCATCCATCTCTTCTTTACTTGCTTCTCCCAATGTCTCTACTTCTTTGATAACTTCTCCCTTCTCCTTTTCTAATGTCTCTACTTCCTCAACTGGCCCTTCTTCCTTTTCCTCCACTATTATCTCAACTTCTTTTTTCTCAAGCTCTTCAAGCTTTTCTACCACTTCCTCATTTTCTTTTGATGCTTCCTCCTTTTCTTCCACTACCTCTACAAGCTCTTTGAGAACCTTTTCTTCCTTTTCATTTACATTCTCAATTTCCTTTGCGGTATCTAGCTTTTCTTCTACTTCTTCCTTTTCAAGCTCTGCTTCCTTTACAGACACTGTCTCTGCTGCCTTATCTTCAACTATGGTCTCTGTTACTTGAGCTACTTCTTCATTTTTGCTTTCTGCTTTTAAAGACTCAGCATTTGCTGGAGCATTTATTGGAGCTTCAACTTCTGTAGTGGAAGATGCTTGTACTATATTCTCAGCTGTTCCTTCTGCTGTTACCTCTTCATTAATCTTCTCTACTTCTTCCTTGTTTGCCTTTTCCAATTTAGCCTTTGCTTCAATTTCCATTAAGGCATTTCTCATTTTCATAACAGCTTTTCTTTGAGGAGTAACCTTTGGTTTCTCAGTAGATCTTACTTTATCACTATTAATGCTTTCACCGATGGCCTTTGATTCAGAAAGGCTAACAGCCTTCTTGTTTCTACTTTCTTTAAACCTACTGCTTGTCTGTTCATTACCATTTGCTTCAGCTACCTCTAGCTTCTTTTCCTCTCTTATCTCCATGATTAGCTTTACAGTCAAAAAAGCTATAATTATGAGAAGTATAACAACAACAATACTAGATATTAAAATAATTTTGTCCTCTCTTAAAGCCTCTAAATAAGCTCCCATCTTCATTCCCTCCAATACTTTTAAACGTTAGTTTAGTTCATTATATTCAAGATTAAATTGCGATATACATCAGTTGCTGTCTTTACTTATTTGCAATCTTTTTCACTACCTTAATTACTAAGGTGCCCCTACTTCCCTCATAATAGTAATTTTCATTTTTATCAAGCTGTAATCCCTGCCACCAGCCTCCTGTTAATGCTTGTATCAGCTTAATAATTGCTAGCTGCCTTGTATTTTTTCGAATAGTTGTCTTCTCCTTTTCTAATAATTTCACCAGCTCAGCCCTATTAGAAATAAGCTTTTTTTCTGCAAGCTCCTTTATGTAAGCTGCCATAATAGCTTCTGGACCTTTAGACTTAATGATGCCTGCCTTCATTTTATCTATTACCTGATGGAGTTTGGGCAATCTACTAAAGCCCTTTAGTGTAAACTGAAAGCTCTTATATTCATACTGCTTTGCACTGCCATCGATTAATTGATTATCTACACCACAGTAAACTCCATTTGGTGCCAAGCCATAAGTATAGAGTAAATCTAGCTGTTCCTTTGTATACATTTTATTGTGTTCAAGGTCTCCTGCAGGTGTTTTAGAAATATAATATTTTAATACCTTCTGCCGACATTCTGCTAGCCTTTGCTCATATACTAAATTTAAAATACAATCTAAACTGACCTGCTCCACTGCACAACTCCTATTTATAACTGGTAGCTTGCTTATATTGAACTCTACTAAAGTATAGTTTGAATCCTTGTACTCCTGATTTTCTAAATGCTTGTACAGTTGTTGCACACCAAGCTCCTGCAAGAATTCTAAGGTATCCTTACAAACCAAGGCCTTAAAATTATCTATATTTATGTCCCCATTTTTTAATATAGTTTGTTCTCTAAAAATCTTGGCTTTAAAAACATTGCTGCTAAAGCCTACTGCTCTAGCCTGTCTTGGATTTATAATTACCCTTCCCGGTATTTCATATCGCAAGGATATATTTAGCTTTTCCTTAGAAAAAACTAACTGTGAAAAGTCTGCAGTCAGCATAGCCCCTTTATCCGCTCTAAAGGAATTGTAGCCATCCTGTACCTTTTTTCCTATTCGCTTGTACACATCCTTATTAAGGGGTATAAACTTATCACCATTTTTCTCAAAGGTCTGAAGCAGCTTTAAGATACAAGGACCTTCCTCCAGAGACTCATTTTTTTGCACTAAGCCAAAAAGCATTCTAGCTGGCTTCCATACCCTGCCGTTAAATTTTATTTTTTTGCCATCCCCAGCTAGCTTCAGCAGGTCCATGCACCTTTTTCTTTCCTTCACCGTAAAAGAGTTCATAACAGTATTTACGAGATACCTGTCCTTTAAATTGTAATACAATACTTCTATACAACTCTTGGAATCTCCCTTGCTGTAATAGATGTAGGCTAGTTTATATAAAAAATCCTCCAATTGCTTTTCAGAAATTTTGCCAGTAATTTTATTTGGATTATAGCTCTGTTCATTAATTTTAAAATTTTTCCTTTCCTCCTTAGGTAGCAATATAAAAATCCTGCTTTTCTCACCTAAGCTTAGTTCTTTCCTTAAGTATTCCCTTTCTAAGCAGAAACTCTCTTTCTTTAAAAATACTATTATGGTCTCTTTTCCTTCTGTTTTCACTTCTATAAACTGCTCCCGTACATTATTAGCTTCACTAGCAGCCTTTGGTAAATTGCAGTTGAATTTAACTAAGGTATAAGTAGCCTTTCCTATACTAATAATGGACTTTTTTAGTATCATCATACCTCCAAATTGATACGTACACATGTTCCATTATTAATATATGAGCTACCATTCAAAATAATGTATGAAGTCTTATAAACCCCAGCTTAATACTCTCAATTTATATATAAGCAGGCCCTACCAACTCCTTTCATAGAATGTCTAACTTTCCGTAAGCTATATTACAATTTATACCAAATATTATATCACACTATTATTCATTTTTGTAATATTTTTACGTATAATACTGGTTTAATTTTACTACTTTTTTTAAAAAATTTTTCAAAAAAATCATATAATTTTATATATTAGTTTGTTTACAGTCAAAAACTGTGATATTATATAATTATCACAACAAATAGTGGCAAAATGTGCTCTTTTTTTGTCGCATTCATCCAAGAGGAGGACATACCAATGTTCGGAATACGAAAGAGGTTTAATTTTTCTAAAGAAATTGCTTTTTTTCATACTTTTATAACTCTTTTGCTAATTAGCTTAACCTATAACAATAATAGTTCTATATCAATAATTAGTTCGGTACTATTCATTGTCTTATTATCCTGTACCTTCTTTTTTCGGTCAAAGTTAATTATTAAATATGTTTTTGCTGTAGCATCCCTTGCTGCTTGTATAATATCCATAAGATACTCCACTCTAAACTTTGGCTCCTCTATGCTACATACTTATTTTATTACTGGAATTTATGTATTCTTAGTGTCAGATGTAATATTTCCCAACATAGTTGGCCTTGTACTATCCTTTATTCTTCTACTTAATACCTCATATAATTTGGCTGGCTATACCCATGGAATTATAACCATGTCTCTAATCAACAGTATAACCCTCACAGTAGTGGGCTATCTTATAAGAAAATATGTAAATCAACAGGATAATTTGGAAGATACTAACGATGTTTTACATTACAACATTTTACACGATTCTTTAACAGCCTTACCCAATCGTGTTTATTTTAATAAATGTGTAGCTGAAGCTACAGAGCGTCTAAAGCAAAATAAAAATGAGCAATTTGCTGTGGCCATCATGGATTTAGATCGCTTTAAAACTGTTAACGACAGCTTAGGTCATAATAATGGAGATATTTTATTATCAAGCGCTGGAAAACGTTTACTAGAACTAGCTAACGAGAATATATTAGTATCACGCTTTGGCGGAGATGAATTTGCCTTATTAATAAAGGATATAAAGAATAGGGACGAAGTGATTAATCTACTGGACAAGATTCTTATTTCTATGAGTACTCCTTTTATGATAAATGGTTATAAAATAATTACATCTGCTAGTATTGGTGTGGTATTTTCAAACGAAAATTATACTACCCCTGAAGAATATTTGAAGAATGCAGATATAGCCATGTATGAGGCTAAATTTCAAGGAAAAGATAGATATGTTATTTTTGACGAGAATACGCAGAGGCGAATAAGTAAAAACTTGAAGCTAGAAAATGATTTAAAGCATGCTTTAGAAAGAAATGAACTACTTTTATACTACCAGCCAATTGTATCTTTAAAAACAGACAAAATCATAGGCTTTGAGGCTCTAGTTCGTTGGAACCATCCTGAATTAGGTCTGGTGCCTCCAATGGATTTTATCCCTATTGCAGAAGAAACAGGCCTAATAATACCCATAGGCAGATGGATTCTTCAGGAGGCCTGTAGACAAGTTAGTCTTTGGCACAAGCGTTACAAGGGAACTGATTCACTTATTATAAATGTAAATATGTCTGCTATGCAGCTAAAACAGTGGGATATAGTTGAGCAAATAATGGAAGTAATCCGCGAAACCTCTATATCTCCTAGTAATTTAAATATTGAAATTACTGAAAGTGCTCTTATCACTGATGTAAGAAACTCACAAATCGTATTAGAGCAAATACGAAACTTAGGTGTAAGCATACAAATAGATGACTTTGGTACAGGCTATTCCTCCTTAAGCTATCTACAGCAATTTCCTTTCAATGTTATAAAGGTAGACAGAAGCTTTGTCCAGCAACTAGATAGCAACGGCAAAAACCATGGTGTTGTAAAAAGTATAATTCTAATGGCCCATGAACTAAATATGCAGGTGACCGGCGAAGGAATAGAAACTAAAGGTCAGTTAATACAGCTTAAGGACTTAGGCTGTGAGCATGGTCAAGGCTACTACTTCTCCAAGCCTCTAAACAAGGATGATGCCGAAAAATTACTAATAAAATATTTTAATGGTGCAAAATAACATCAAAAGCACTGCCATCCTTTTTGTGTTTAGCACTTAAGGAAATTAAATGGATTTACAAAATAATTGAGGCTGTTACTCAACTAGCAATACCGTTAGTTGAGTAGCAGCCCTTTCTTTTTACTCAATATACTTTGATCCTTCAATTCTGTCCTCAGCTTGATCCTTAATCTCTTCAATAATAGTTCTGTTTAAGACCTGCAGTTGAGCAATCTGTAGTTGCAAATCATCATATCGCCTATTAAGATTATTTACTAGCTCTCTAACATTAGCTAGCATGCAATTTACGCTATCCTGAGAATCTTTTATCTTATTTTGCACATTTATATCCATTATAAAGTTATCAAAAAAATAGTCTGCAAATTTTTCAAAGGAGCTAATATTTACATCTAAATCAAGATTTATGTTGACATCTCTTAATTCCCTTGAGAAAGTATTTAAATAGCTGTTTGCTTTTGAAACGTAATCTATAGCCTCATCAATACTAGAATGCTTCATAGAGGTGACTAAAAATCCACCTCCAAGTATATCCCATGTTCCCATATTTTCAGCATCATCCAAGGCATCTTTAGCTTCTTCTAAAGCCTGTATAGCATTATTTCCTGCTAATATAGCTTCTTTTAGTTCATTTTGCTCTAAAGTGTACTGTGATATTTTGTCTAGGTTTTCTTGTAATCTACCCGCATTTTTATCTCCAGTGCTCAATATAAGCTCCTCTTTCTTTTTTAAAAGCTCATCAAGATGATGGTGTACATCACCCAGTTCTGATAATTGAGCTGAATAGCCTTCTATTTCTTCCTTCAAAACCTGTACAGAATTCCTACACTCATCGTATTTAAGCTTTGCTGCTACAAATTCACTTTGTTCCTTGTTCAGCCTTTCTTGCTTATTACCTAATATAGTATAAATTAGGCTCCTAAAGCTCATTCCCTCAAGTTTCTTAACATCCTTTTCCTCTTTTTGTAGCACCTTTTTTAAGGTTCTTAGACGTTCCTCCTCCTGATTAAGACTATCCTTAGCTCTCTGTAGCAACCCTTCTAACCTCTCTTTTTTTCTAACTTTCTCTTTAGCCCCTTCAATATCCTTGTTGATTTGGTCATACAACATTTGAATCCCAACCTTCAAAATCTTTTAATATGCAAAATTTCCTTGTGCAAAAACAGGAACCTTTTTGCCCTCTGCGGTAATACCTGTAATTTCAAGATCTTCAGTACCTATCATAAAGTCAACGTGTACTAGAGAGTCATTTACTCCTGCAGCCAATAACTGTTCCTTTGTCATATTCTCACTATTCTTTAGGCAGGGAGAGTAGACTCTACCTATAGCTAGATGACAGGAAGCATTCTCATCAAATAAAGTGTTATAGAACAAGATTTTTTGATTTGATATAGGAGAATTATATGGCACTAAAGCTACCTCTCCAAGATAATGAGAACCTTCATCCGTTTCTATTAAATTTTTTAGTACGTCTAATCCCTTCTCAGCGGCATAATCCACTATTCTACCTTCTTTAAAAGTTAAAGTAAAATTGTCTATAATATTTCCATTATAGTTCAAGGGCATGGAACTAACTACTCTGCCCTCTACACCAGTTTTCTTAGGTAATGTAAACACCTCTTCTGTTGGCATATTAGCGTTAAATTCTACTCCTCCAGTAGTGTATTCTGATCCCCCTACCCATTGATGGCCTTCTGGTAATTCAATGGTTAAATCTGTTCCTAGGGAATTCTTGTAATGAAGATATTTAAAATTATTACTATTTAAAAAGTCCATACTTTTTCTTAAATTTAGGGTATGCTCCTTCCAGGCAGCAACAGGATCCTCTAAATCAACTCTTACAGCCTTTAATATTGCCTGCCATAATTTATTCATAGCTTCTTCCTCAGCAAGCTCAGGGAAAACCTTTCTAGCCCAGGCAGCAGTAGGTACAGAAACTATAGTCCAGGCATTTTTATTGGCCATAAGTCCGTCATAATATTCCTTTAATTCCTGAGCAACAACCTTTTGTTGTCTTGCAATCCTGCTTACATCTACTCCTTTGAAAATTTCAGGGTCTGAGGCTAAAATTTGAATAAAGGCCGCTCCATTGTGTAAATTGGTTAAATTAAAATCCTTTTTCCAAGAATTAATCTCATCAAAAACCTCATCTGGTGCTTGTAAATATCTTATCCTGGACAGTTCATCATCTTTCCACTCCACATGTACATCCTTTGCCCCAGCCTTATAAGCCTCCTCTGCTATAGCTCTAACAAAATCCGCAGTTTCTATTGGGGCCATAATTACTACTGGTTGACCTTTTTGAACATTTACTCCAGTATGTACTACTAGCTTTGCATATTTCTTTAATATAATTTCGTCCATCTTTCTTCCTCCGTCCTTATATAATCATAAGCTTATATTTACATATTAGCATAGGATGGTTTCAATAGCTATATAATCTGTCAAGCTCCAGACCTTATGCTTCTTTTAATATGCAAAATTTCCCTTAAGAAACACAGGAACTTCCTTACCATATGCGGTAATGCCTGTAATTTCAAGATCTTCAGTGCCTATCATAAAGTCAACATGTACCAGAGAGTCATTTACTCCTGCTTTCAACAACTCCTCCTCTGTCATATCCCTCCCATTCCTAAGACATGTTGAATATGCCTTACCTATAGCTAAATGACAAGAAGCGTTCTCATCAAACAAGGTGTTATAAAATAGGATTCTTTGGTTTGATATGGGAGAATCATAGGGTACTAAGGCTACCTCCCCAAGATAGTGAGAGCCTTCATCTGTTTCTATTAAAGTTCTTAGCATATCTAAGCCCTTTTCCGCAGTATAATCCACTATTCTTCCTTCCTTAAAGGTTAATGTAAAATTATCTATAATATTTCCATTATAATTTAAAGGCATGGTACTGACTACCTTACCCTCAACCCCATTTCTCTTAGGCAATGTATATACCTCTTCTGTTGGCATATTAGCGTTGAATTCTATTCCTCCTATAGTGTACTCTGCTCCGCCTATCCATTGATGGCCCTCTGGCAATTCAATGATTAAGTCTGTTCCTAGAGAATTTGAATAACGAAGATACTTAAAATTTTTACGGTTTAAAAAATCTACTCGCTTTTTTAAATTTGCAGTATGCTCCTTCCATGCCGCCACAGGATCCTCTGCGTCTAATCTAATGGACTTTATTATTGCCTTCCACAATTTATCCATAGCTTCCTCTTCTGAATGCTTTGGGAAAATCTTTTTAGCCCAAGCTGCTGTAGGGACAGAAACTATAGTCCAAGCATTTTTATTAGCCATCAGACTTTCATTAAACTCATCAAATTCCTGAGCACCAACCTTTTCCTGTCTAGCAATTCTATTTACATCTACTCCCTTAAAAGCTTCAGGGTCAGCGGCATCAATTTCAATAAAGGCGGCGCCATTATTTAGATTTGTCATAGTAAAATCCTTTTCCCAAGAAGGTATCTCATCAAAGACCTCATCTGGTGCTTGTAAATATCTTATCCTAGATAGCTTATCATCGAGCCAATTAACATGGACATCCTTCGCTCCAGCACCATATGCAGCCTCAGCCAGTGCTCTAACAAAATACGCTGTTTCAATAGGTGCCGTTATAACCACTGGCTGATTCCTTTGAACATTAACCCCAGTATGTATTACAAGCTCTGCATATTTCTTTAGCATCATTTTGTCCACATTACTACCTCCTCTTTCGTATATTACTAAATCTATGTTCATTTATTAATTTACTCAAAATACTAAAAAAGTCTCCAGCTCTGCTAGAGACTCACCTTATCAAGCTATTATTTATATATATCTGAGAACTCAATATCAATCATTTGAATCCTTTCATCCTCACCTTTAGAAGCTTGCGTTGTTACTCCTTCATCTTCTAAAACACAATCCCTTAAGGCTACAATAAATTCGCTTCCCTCTCCTAGCTTGCTTTTTACACTAATGGAGCCTCCATGAACCTCCAGTAATGACTTTACGAGGGATAGACCTATACCACTACCTTCACGACATCTTCTAATGGACTTATCTACTTGTACAAACCTAGAGAAAATTTGCTCCTTTGCCACCTCTGATATACCTACTCCAGTATCTTTAACAGACAAATAAACTTGTCCATCTCCTTCATAAATATTTACGAAGATATTGCCACCTTTATCTGTGAACTTAACTGCATTAGACAACAAATTCAGCATTATTCTTTCAACCACATCAGGGTCGCAAGCTATCACCTTTTCCTCTATCTCTGTATCAAAAATAAGTACTACTCCTTTATTTTCAATATAGTCTGCTACAGATAAGGTTATATCCTCCACAACCTTTACTATGTCCATATTTCTTAATCTAATTTCAAAGTTAGCAGCGTCTATTTTAGTTATATCTATTAAATTATTGATAAGCTTAATTAATCTGAAGCAATTTTGCTTCATCATTTTTAAATATTTATTTATCTTATTATTGTTGAAATTACCACTGCTTACCATTCTCTCTGCCATTTGCTCTGCACTGTAAATAACATTTAGCGGTGTTCTAAGCTCATGTGATATATTAGCAAAAAAGTCTGTTCTGGCTCTTTCGTACATCTTTAGCTTTTCATTTGTTGCTTCTAAGATTTCCTTAGCTTTTAAAATATTCTTTTCATTAATAAAATCCTTAGCAAGCCTCTGATAATTTATTCTAGAAATTATCATTGAAAAAATTACAGATACAGCTATGTTTATTATATGACTGTACAACATTGCTCCTTCGTTCATAGAATAAACCAATGCTACTATAAGCACCACCATAGAACCTATAAACAAAATTGATGACTCCATAAAATTAAGATACAAAAAAGCTGCTAAAGTTAAAATGCAGAATATGTAGGGTAAAACTGTACCGTATCTGTTTAAATCATTAATACCCATTAAAATACACCAATAAATAGATACATTAAGAAAAATATGACACATAATATTGGTTAATTTAGTTCTACTTTTTTTGTCGATTATTTTAACTAATGCAAACCAAGATATTGCTAAAATTATCATTATTACTTGGTTGAATGGTAAATACAAACAAGATTTATACTCCTTATACATAGGAGTATAGACAAAATAGCCCACTACAAGTAGAACCGTATATATGAATATCCATATTCTAGCCACTATTTTACATTTTTCAAAATTTAATACTAATCTATGATTACGAAACTCTTCTTCATATTCACCTAAATCACTAGCTGAGATAATATTAGTTATCCTTTTTATCATCTTTGGCAACAATATCACCTACCAACCAACATTTTATACTCCAATTTATATTATATCACATAATCTAGTAATATTAATCATTTATTTCAAATATTATCTATTATTCTGCATGTTTATACATTTGACTTTACAATCTGTCAATATTACAATGTACAGTAATAGATTTAAGAGTTCTATGTCATAGGAGATGTTATTTTTGAATACTTTTCTTAATTTCTTTTATACTATAAATTATCCTGAATTTGAGAAAGATTTGGCCCAGATGGAGTTAAAATATTTGTTTAAGAAGGATATTAGGGAAAAGCAATTTTTCTCTAGCTTTTATATTCCTACCTCTAGAAGTGCCTTTTTGAAGGAATGCCTACAGGTTATGTACACTGGTAATACTGTAGATGAGCTTCTTGAGCAAATTAAGGATAACAATATAGCCTATGAGGCTTTCAAGGTTAGATATATAAAGCATGAAAAGGACACTTTAAGCCATGAAGAAAGGCTTCTAGCAATTAAAGCCATAGGCTTTACAATTGAAGGAGAAGCAGATATTCACAAGCCCCAAATTACACTTGGAGTAACCAACATTGACAACCAATGGCTTTTCGGTATCTATGAAAAGAACAATTTAGACTGGCAAGCCCATGAGCAAAAGCCCCGTTCCTATTCTAACGCCCTAGGGGTCAGAACAGCCAGATCACTGGTTAATATAGCCGCTTCTATTCAAGAGAATTGTAGGATTATAGATCCCTGCTGTGGTGTAGGCACAGTGGTTATTGAGGGGCTTGCCTTAGGTTTAAACATAGTAGGCTACGAAATAAACCCCTTAATTGGTAATAACGCTAAAAGAAATCTTGAATTCTTTGGCTATAAAGATGTTATAACTATCGCCAGTATGCATGATATTAAAGAGGTCTTTGATGTGGCAATAGTAGATATGCCTTATGGCTTGTTTAGTCGTACCACCTTAGAGGCTCAAAGAGATATTATAAGAACTACAAGAAGGATAGCCCGTAAAGCACTTTTTGTAACCCTAGAAAACATGAACGAGCATATAGTATCAGCTGGTTTCACAATTATAGACCAGAGTCAGGTATGCAAGGGTAAGTTTAAAAGATATATAGTCTTAGCACAATAAAAGACGGGGTACCGTCTTTTATTGTTTATGTATAAGAAATTAAGTTAAGCAAGCTTTTTCTTCCTAGAGCCTTTTTTAAAGTGACTTACTATTAAGGCTAAAACAGGAATAAAAATTTGCATAGGAAAATGGATATACTTAGGGGTAAAATCCAAACCAATATATAAATGCTGAATAAAGTTTTCTGCTATATAATATGCCGCCACGCTTATAATAACCCCCATAGTAAATACCAAGGCTCCATTAATTTTTATCCCCAATATCTGACTAGTAGATGCTACAGCACAATACATGAACATTCCTATCTTGATAAAGGCATTAACTGTCAATATTACGATAATAAACAAGTCCATCCTATCTAAAAATCCAGCTATTCTAATAAGTCTTAGTGTCCCCATCAAAGGGAAATTAGCTTTGCTAGCAAAGTTAGCTCCTAAGCCAATAATATAGCAAATACTTATAAAAGCAAGCATAACTCCTTCCACGATAATAGCAGCAAAGGCTGCTCTCTTGATTTTATTTTGATTATTAACCTTTGAATACAGCATTGTGGCAATTATAGTTTCACCGTAAGGAAAAGTAACTAGCCTCCAGCTTTTTAAAACTGGTTTTACTATTCCCTTTGGAAAAATAGGCAGAAGATTATGCCAATGAACTATATTAGGAGTAGAGAAAAACAAAAGCAATAATATTATAGCAACCATATTTAAGATTAAAAAAAAGGAGGAAGCAAGCCTGCACATGTTCTCTACTCCCTTTGATACCCCATAGACCACTGTGCCTAAAAGAACTATATTAAGTATAATTACAGAATTTGAAAAACCAGCAACTATTTTTATAATAGTTATAAAGTCTCTAAATACTCTAGCTGCAATATAAGCAAAGTATACTGCATAAAGTATAGCCAAAATTCCCCCCAATAATCTTCCGAATATATCCACCATCCAATTTATAATAGTTTCCTCAGGGTAATTCCTATACAAAGAAATATAAATATATTGCAGTAAAAGACCAGGAATTATATATATCAGGATTACTAGCCATGATGATTGCTCCGCCTCAGCAGCATTAAAAAAAAACACAGCACTCCCGTAAGGAACTAGGAAAATAACAGAAAAAAGTTCGTAGGATGATATTTTCTCCTCCAAAAGCTAGCCACCTCTCTCTTAGTATATGGGTTTATACAATAATCCAGTATCCTTTACAATTACATTAACCGTTACCTTAATAGGCACATCTAAAAAAAGCTCCTGCCATTTATCCTTAATTTTTTCATACTCCTTAGGATGTTGTCTGTAAATAACATCTCCTACACCTAGAAAATCTATTTTCACATCCTCCTTTGCTGCACGTATAGTTTCATTTACTGTGTCTTTCACCATCTTTTCATGAAGGCTTTCCAACTCCTGTAGAAGTTCTGGATTTTTCAAAAAATCTCTTTCTCCTGTAATGTCCATCAAAATGCTTTTTACATCCAGATTAATATAAACCTCTGGCTTACCATTTGTAATTACGGTTTTTATTTTACTTTTGCAACCGTGAAGCCGCAAAGTTGCCTTATGACCGTCCCTTAGCCGTACAGGAGTTGTAAAAACCTTAGCATCTCCTTTTATATATTGATAACCTAAAGTAATTTTTTGATCCAAATATCCTATAAGCTTATCCTCTCGAAAAACAGCCATACCGTCTAATTTAAATATACTACTATCAGAAACATTAATTTTTTCGGATGTATTAATAACACCTAAAACAGGCACTACATTATGCTTACTGGATAGCTCATCTGCTATGTGAGCCAAATATACAACTGGATGCATTCCCGCATATATTTGTCTCAAAACCATGTTGTCTATTACATTTGCCGTTATAGTATCTTCATGGGTCTTTTGTGTTATAATCTTTTTTGCTTCTCCTTTTGTAACATATATCGGTACATTAGTCTTTATCTCAGGTAGCCTTGACAAGGCATCTATTATTGGAGAAATTCCTCTTTCTCCAGCTTTTTGTCCAATAATTACCACCTTTATTTGTCCAAAGTGAATCTTCTTACCTATCCTTTCCTCCATATCATGCATTGCTTCTGCTAATGTTCCTCCAATTCCTTGAAAGGTGGGAACAACTACTCCACCACTGCTACTTTCTAATGAAACTCCGCTTCCTCCCGGGAAAGTGCTGGCAGTAAATATTTGATAGACAACCCTATACTTACCTTGATCATTATAGTCTACCGCCATAGCCATTACTATAGCCAAATCCTGAATATCCACCTTAGATTGACAAGAGGTGGTAGTAACCATTATTCCAATAATAATAAAAAGGCTTGCTATTTTTTTTAACTTTTCTTTCACTGTTTTTATTAATCCTCTCCTTTTGGTTTTTTTCCTTCTTGCCTATTAACCTTTTCCTTCCATTTCGTAAAGTAAGGCTTATGTTTCATCATCCAAATTGGAGCCCTAACAATAGTATCTACCATAGCCTTGAAATCAACGGGACAAAATGGTGCCATAAAGGGAACCCCAAAGGACCTTTGGGAAATTAGATAAATAAAGATTATTAAAACTGCACAGGTAGTACCTACTAAGCCTAAAAATCCAGCAGCTATCAAGACAAGTATTCGCATATGTATAAGAGCTCTTTGCATTTCTAACTCTGGTATGGCCAGCCCAGAAATACCTGCAAAGGCAGCTATAATAACCATAGGTGCACTTACAATGCCTGCTGATACTGCTGCTTGCCCCAGAACCAAGGCTCCAACTACGCTGACAGCCTGACCCATAGATTTTGGTATTCTTATGTCCGCTTCCTGCAATATATTAAAGGTAACCATCATTAAAATGGATTCTACCATAGCATTAAAGGGTACCGTTGCCCTAGAACGAACTACTGTAGTAACCAATCTAGCAGGTAATAACTCGCTATGAAAAGTAATTAAAGACACATATAAGGCTGGTAAGGTTAAGGACACCATGAAAGCAAAATACCTAGCCATTCTAATTATCGATACTACTATGGCTCCTTGATAATAATCATCGCTACTAATCATAAGCTCAGAAAAGGTTGCAGGTAAGGTTAAAGCAATAGGAGATCCATCCACCATGACCGCTATCTTTCCCTCCAGTAGCTTTCCAGCTACCACATCTGGCTTCTCGGTCTGAAATATGGTTGGAATTATGCTTAATGGCTGATCCTGAATATGTTCCAGTATGTAATTAGCATCTAAAACCATATCTATTTTAATGTCATCTAATCGCCTCTTTAGCTCCTGTAATATTTCTTTATCCGTCAAGTTTTCCATATAACATATCACTACTGATGTTTTAGTTTCCACTCCCAATTTATACATTTCTGTTTTCAAATTTACACTTTTAATTTTCTTTCTTATTAGTGTTACATTTACGGATAAGTTTTCTATAAAACTTTCCCTAGGGCCCCGACTAGTCTTTTCCGCTTCTGGCTCCCCAATAGCTCTAGAGGGCGGATTCATCATGGAAGCAACTAAGGCAGTACTGGCTCCATTAATTAGTATTACTACGCTACCCTCTGTAATAGCTTCACTGACCTTATTTACATCCTCATAGGTATTATCAAAGCCAATACCAAGCAAGGACATGGTATATTCTAAATTACTAGGCTCAGGGCTTCCCTGGGCAGGACTTGAGGTTAGGGTGTTAATTACATTATCCTCCAATATTTCTTGAGGAATCATATTATCCAAATACATAACCTTTGCCTTATAGGCTGGATTATTGGCTATATTTATATCCCTAATCACAAAGTCAAAACAATTACTAAATATCTGCTTAAGGATGGCTTCGTTTTCTTGAAGATTGGTGGTAAGCTTCCTTCCCCCTGTATTATCATTGTCCTTAGGTCTATTCTCATTGCTATTTCTTAATCCTTCATCATAAGCCTTTGAGCTTTTCTGAGATGAAGCCTTATCACCGCCTCTTCCTAGAAGCTTCTTAATTAGGCTAAATGATAGCATATTTACCACCCCTTGGGTTTATTATTGGAAACAGAGGTGTAAATTATACTTACTTAACTTATAAGTTACTTATTTATTTCTTAGCCCTTTCCACCCTTACCTCCTTGCCCTTTATTGTAGTTTTCTGCAAGGCCTTAAGTACAGTATCCCCCTTGCCGTTTAGTATATCTACATAAGATACATTATCCTGTACATCTATGATGCCAATGTCCTCTCCGGTTACCCCTTCAATAGCGGTGATAGCTCCAACAATATCTCCAGGCCGCATCTTTTTCTTTCTTCCTGCATTTATATAAATCTTTGTTACCTCATTATTTAGCAACTCTCCCTTATCAGCCTTTAATTGAGGAGCTTCCCTTTCCTTTTTCATAAACTCTTTCTTAGCCCCATCTGCCGTTTCCTTAGAGGGTAACTCCACCCTTGGAATCTGGTAGCCAAGATACTCTTCTATGCTGTTAAGATACTTCTTCTCATAGGGCCCAGCAAGGGTCACCGCCTTACCAGCCTTTCCAGCTCTTGCGGTTCTCCCTATTCTATGAACATAGCTTTCATTTTCCACAGGCACATCATAGTTAATTATTAGATCTAAATCTGAAACATCAATGCCTCTAGCTGCCACATCGGTAGCTATAAGTATTCTGAATTCTCCTCTCTTAAAGAGCCTCATTAACTCTAATCTATCCTTTTGCTCCATACCTCCATGAAGAGCCTTAGTATATATTTTTTCCTCCTGCATCCTTTTATTAAGTTTATCTACATTTTCCTTAGTGCTGCAAAATATTATGCAGCTTTCTGGGTTTTCTATATATAATATTCTCTTTAGTAGCTCTAGTTTTTCCTCCTCTTCCACCTCATATAACTCCTGCACTACCCTTTCCGATACTAAAGTCTCAGAAGCTATCTCTATTTTCTCTGCAGTATTAATATACTTTTGACACAGTCTCTCAATCTCCTCAGCCATAGTGGCAGAAAAAAGCATAGTGGTTCTTTCCCTAGGCAAAGTATCTATTATTTCTCCCACCTGCTCTATAAAGCCCATATTAAGCATCTTATCCGCTTCATCAACAACAAGGTACTTTAGCTTTTCAAGCTTTATGGTACCTCTATTTATATGATCCATAACCCTGCCCGGTGTTCCTACAACAATATGGACTCTTTGTTTTAATTCCTGCACCTGCAGGCTCATAGGCTGCTTACCAAAAACAACGGCACAGCGTATCCTCTTAAATCTTCCTATGTTTGCAATATCCTCTTTTACTTGTACCGCTAGCTCTCTAGTAGGAACAAGAATAAGCCCCTGGGGAAATCTCTCCTCAATATCTATCCCTTCACAAATGGGTATAGCATAGGCCGCTGTTTTACCACTGCCAGTTTGAGACTGAACAATTAAGTCCTTGCCATTAAGAGCCTTATCTATAACCTTGCTCTGAACCTCTGTAGGCCTTTCGTAGCCCATTAAGCTTAGAGCCTTTAATATTTCATTACTTAGCTTAAAATCTTTAAAGCTATTACTCATTTTAATCCCTCATTTTTAATAGATTTTCTTAATTATATACTATAGAATCAATTAATTTTTAAAATATTATTCAAATTTATACTTTCTCTAGCATAGTATAGACTAGTTAATATATTTTGGATGGTGGTGAAAAAAGTTGAAAAAACTATTGGCTAGTTTTTTACTTATATTTTTTACTATATTTCTAACAGGCTGCCAGGGGCTTATACCTAATGAGAACTTTGATAGCCTGCCGCAGATAGAAACCAACGCAGATAAATCCTCCAGCGACAATGAAAATAATACAGAAGCTACCAATACCGATAATAAAAGTGATAGCAACAGCCTTGATTCCCCTTATAATATCAAGGATTATTATCCAATGAAGGCTAATACCCAGTACATATATGAAGGAACTGGTAACGAATTCGCCTCCTATTCCCTTTGGACTGACTACATAAAGGACAATAAGGTCCAGCTAAGGATGGAAAATGGCGGCACCGTCACCTCCAAGGTTATTGAAAATAGCAACAATGAATTAAAGCTTGTTTTTGAAAAGGAAGAAACCTACTATAGGGAAGATTTCACTAACAAAACGCCTAACAAAGAGGAAATATTACTAAAAGAACCCCTGGTAAAAGGTACTCAGTGGACTTTACCTAACGATGAAATCAGAACTATATCTAACGTTAATATAGAGATTACTACTCCTTCTGGTAGCTACAAAGCCCTAGAAGTTACTACAAAAGGAAAGGATTCTGAAAGAATTGATTATTATGTCTTAAATGTAGGCCTAGTAAAGTCCGTTTTTAAATCCAATGGAACGGAGGTTGTGTCATCCTTAAAGGAAATTAGAAACAATGAAGCTTTAAAAAATGAAATAACTTTTTATTATCCAGATAGCAAAAATGATAAATTATCATCCATTAAAAAGACTCTAACCTTTAAAACAAATGATATAACCAAAATGGCTATAGAAAAAGAATTTAAGAAGGTTACTAATGATGAACAGCTTAAGCTCCTTGGCCCCAATGTTAAAATTAACAGCCTATACCTTAACAAGGACGGTATGGTTTATGTAGATTTCACCAAAAACTTTGTATCAGAAATGAATGTTGGCGCCTCCTTTGAGCTAATGATTCTGCAAGCCATTACCAACACCCTTGGTCAATACTATGGCGTAAATAAAGTTTATATTACCCTAGACGGCAAGCCTTATTCCTCAGGCCATATTAGCATGAAAAAAGGTGAAGCCTTCACCGTTGATAAAAGTCAAATCATAGAATAATTCGTAATAATTTAAGTAAAATCAATTTAGGCTTTTTCTCTAGCTAATAGAAGAAAAAGCCTATTTTATCTCCAATTACTAATACTTCCTTGCTAATATTCTATCAATAGCTTTTTTATTAAAACCAACAATAACGTCCCCATCAATATCAATCACTGGTACAGAGTTTTGTCCTGATTTCATTCTCATTTCAAGGGCTCCTAAAAAGTTCCCAGATACATTTACCTCCCTATATCCAATATTCTTGGAATCAAAGTATTTCTTAGCTTTAACACACCAGGGACATGATGAGCTTGTGTATATTGTAATGTTCACTTTTTAACCTCCTCCTTCATACCCCTCTGGGGTATATTCTAATATCATTATACTCACCATCGGTATACTTGTCCCTATTTTTAATTGCAAATTTATCAAAGTTCTAGTATTTACTGCAAAAGCGCTCAGCTCCTGGCGATAGCTAGAGCCATTACCATGTATAAATCTATATTTTAAGCAAACAATAAAGGTGAAAATCTTAAAAGGAGTGATAATAATGACCACACACAACAAGCAACAAATACACAATGGACATAACGACAGCATAGGCTGCGTAGTAGATGAATGTAAATATCATGCTCAAAACGTGGATTACTGTACTTTACAGCAAATTAAGATAGTTAAGCATGGAAGTTCTGCAAATTCAATGCAAGCTACTGATTGCGGAAGCTTCGAAGCTATTTAGTCTATGAGTAAGAAAGCATCTTAAATTAGATGCTTTCTTTGCATAAGCATATTTTTATAAATTACAAAGAATTTTTCTTCGGAGATTAAAAATATGAAAATCTTCAATATAAAAAAACTAACTCTAGCATTAATATTAATAACAATTTTTCTTTTATATATTATATTTTTATACCTAGACTTACACAGTACGTTTAATGACAACACATCCGACAAGCTCAAGTATATTTCTATACTTCTATGCTTTATCCTGTCCTTACTAACACAGGAAGCTTCTTTAAGCTTTAAGGATACCCTCCTCCTACAGCTAGGACTGCTCTTTACTAGCTTGGCAGACCTATTCTTTTTAATATTTGACTTCTGCACAATAGGAGTGGCAACCTTTTGCCTAGTTCAAATCCTTTATTGCATCCGCTACCAGCCTAAAAAAGCCTATTCAACTATAGTAGGCTTTGTAATTTTTATTGTAGCTACTGCTATTGGCTTCCTGATACTTAGTATTTTTACAAAGGATATTCAACCTTTATATATGGTAGCCTTAATTTATGCCATCTGTATTATTACTAGCCTATTAAGAGCACTTAAGGCCTGCAAGGAAAAAGCCTTTCCTAGCCCAAATAGATATATGCTTGTAGTAGGTATGCTTCTCTTTATGCTTTGTGATATTAATGTGTTCCTTAGATATCTGTCTAGCAGTGTTAGATATCCGTGCCTTTTCCTTAATAAATATGAGGCTACTTATGGCTTTCTTGTATGGCTTTTTTATCTTCCTTCTCAGGTTTTGTTGGGGTTAAGTGGGTATGATTTTAGTAAGCTGTTTAGTAAAAATGTCTAGAATTGTGCTTATAGCAAAGGGCCTGTTTCACAATTGGCAAATCCGCTGTTTGTGCAACAGCTTTTGCTACTTTATAGACTTGTAATAAGATGAATTGTGAGATCGGTGGTATAGTCTGGCTTTTTTGATGAAGCATGTAAGGGAATAAGTAGTTATTTGGGGGCTATGTTGCTTTGTTTTAGAAGAGAGTTGATGAATAGACAAGAGTATTAGTGGTTACTCAGATTATACTTTTTTATAATTTCCTATACAAAAATAAACATAGCCTGACAAATAGTTTTTAAGACTATCTGCCATGTTCTATAGGTGAGTCATTCGCTCCCTTTGTGGCTCTGTGCCAGATTTATTCACTTTTACCCCGCCTTTTTCTCCAGCTTCACTTCAAAAACCTTCCTGCACACTGGGCATTTGATTTCAACATCAGCATAATCGGCATCAAATACTCTGTGATTGCAGTCAGGATATATGGGCGAGCAGCAAGCCTTGCTTGCGACCAGCCGTGGACAGCGGACAATGTACTTTTTCTTACTCACTTGCCTTCACCTCCGGCTTCTTTAGCTTCATGAATCTTGCCATCTTCATCATCAGAGGCTCTAATATCTCTCCAACCATGTAATGAACCATTGGTGAGTAATTCTCCTTTGTTTCGTCAAACAGCTTCGAGAGAAGATCGTAGAGATTTTTTATGTCCTCGTTTGTGGCATCAGCAGTGTTAATTTCAATGAAAATCTTGGTACCATCACGCTTGGCAATATGGTTGCTCACATATTTCTCCAGAGCGTATCGTGCTATGCTTGATGTGGTAACACTTGCTTCCGGCATCTGTGCTTGTAACTCATCAATGATGGCATCCAATTCATCCGACTGCCTTTTTGTAAGCCTTACCCGTAGCATACTATCTTTTTCTGTGGACATTTTTGCACCTCCTGTGTTTCTTGTTGATTTCTTTGTATTACATTGTATTACATATTGTCAAACATAGATAAGAAAAAAGGCCACATCAGACGAAACTGTGTGACCTTAAAAAGACATCTATTCTTCTAACTTATAGACTTTTATTGCTTTATGATTACCATATTCAAAGACATAAACTCTTTCACATTTAGGACAACGCCATACATCGATTTTAGGGTGTGGTATATTAATTGAATCAATTTCACCCATATTAATTATATCATCCCATTCCCTATCAGTATATACTCTTAATTGGATGTCATTAGGAGCCATACTATTGGATAATATTTCTCCACACTTACATTGCATTCTCATAAATTATTACCTCCTAATAATACCGTCAACAGTCCAAATCTCAACTTGACCTGGTAATACTTTATTTTGATAAGTGCCTGCAGCTCGATTGAGTATTTGGTTTGCCTGTTCAGCAGTTATTCCAACATTTCTTGCATCAATAATAACTGCATCTGCACCTTGTTTAAACGCATCTGTAATCCTAGTAACCGGAGTATTTAGACTTGTTCCATTTAATGTTTTTAATTCTGTTTTTACCCCATTTATTATAAAATCAGGTGTACTAACCCCTTGAACATTGGAACGCGGAATTATTTCAACATTCTTACCCTGTGAAAGCAAATCATTTACAACCTTTCTTTCTGCTGATGTTAACCCGTCCAATGAACCTGTAAGTTTACCTACAGTACTACGCGTTCCCTTACTAATAGCCCTATGCCCATCCGACAAAGCATCTGCAGCATCATCGCCATACTTAATGAAGCCGCCGTCTGCAAGCGCTAAAGCCTCATCACCATACTTCAGCATACCTCTGAACATATTTCCGAACTCATCTGCATGCTTGAACAGGAACCTGGACTTATCTAAGGTTTCAACGCCATACTTTATGCCTTTATATAAACACTTACCACCTTGTACTATGGCACTACCTACTATTGGTATTACTGCTGTAAAGGATAAAGCTGCATTAACATAGTCTCCTTCGAAGAGATATATAGCTCCATTTACTACATCAAAGACGTCTCCAATTCCTGGTATAAAACCTAAAATATCTAAGACTGTATGTAAGGCTCTCAACCAGAATGGTCTATCTTCATCAGCGCTTAAACCAAATGGATCTATGTAGCTTATTGGGTTTCCGTTAACATAAGCATATCTGTTTAAGGTTCTTCCGTCAACTACACTTCCTATAACTACATCCATGTTTATAAATCTCTTTATAGTTGGATTATAGTATCTTGCCCTCATGTAGTAAAGACCATTTTGATCTGTCATTACTCCGTCTCTACCATTATATAGGAATGGTGTATCTGAAGAACCGCTCCTGCTGATTAATTCTCCGTATGGGCCATAGCTAAATCTATCTGTTACTTTTCCTGTTGAATCCGTTAATGCTGTAGTACTTCCTCTTCTATCGAAGTGGTATACCTTATAAGCGCCAGCGGATGATTCTTCTGAAATTAGGCCTATACCGTAAACATAGAAGGTTTGGCTTCCATCTGGGTTCTTCTTTATTAATAGCTGACTCAAGGTAGTATGAGGATTTACAACATATTTTGTTGTTTTTCCATCTACTGTTACTGACTTTCTAATGTTCTCTGCATCATAAGTATAAGTGGTTGTTCCAGCTTTTATTAGTCTGTTTCTACTATCGTATTGAAAATCAACCATTGCCCCAGAATTACTTATAGGACCTTTAATCATATTTCCGTCAGCATCGTATTTAACAGCTTGTCCATTGAAGGTTTCCAATCTGTTATCTGCTCCATAGGTCATAGTAGCGTCCATTAATGATGTTGGATCTACCCCATTGCTTCTGCTTTCTGTCTGAACATTTCCGTTAGTATCATAAGTGAAATGATACTCATCTATAACCTTTCCGCTCTTATCCTTGATTATTAATGCAGTTAATTCAGAAGCATCATTGTATTCTCTTACTTCTGTTGAACCTTCTGGCTTCGTGGTCTTTATTAAGTTTTGATTTTTGTCATATTCATAGGTCGTTACTCTGCCTGCCCAGTCTGTTACCTTAGTAAGTAAATTTCTACTATCATATTGGTAGCTAACGGCTTTACCGCCAGGATAAATGAGCTTGGTTAAGTTTCCTACGCTGTCATATTCATAACCTATGACATTACCTTCTGCATCCTTATACTCAATTACTCTATTTAATGCATCGTATTTTCTTGTTATTTTTCCACTTTTATCTGAGATTTCAGTTACATTGTAATTACCATCATAAGTATAAGTAACAGTTTCTTCTACATAGGAGATTGCCTTTACAGCACCAGAAGCATAGTAGCTTAATGTAGTCTCTTGCTTTCTTCCGTTTATACTCTTTGTAAGGTTATTATTTAAGTCATATTGGTAAAATAACTTCCTACCAGAAGTATATTCCTCTGAAGTCAACCTGTTAGCCAAATCATAACTATAAGTTACTGTGTTGTTATTTGGATCCTTGACTTGACGTAGATTTCCTTCATTGTCATAGACTTGTTCTGATACTCCGTTAATAGCATCTACTACCTTTACAAGTCTGCCGAGCTTATCGTAGCTTAAAGTATTTTCCTTTTCATTTGGGTTTATACTCTTTACTATGTTGCCTAGTGCGTCATACTCAAAGCTGCTTGCTCTTCCTAATGCATCTGTTTGCTTTACTAGTCTGATCAGACTGTCATATTCGTTATTTATAACAACCTTACCATTAGCATCCTTTGTCACTACTACATTGCCAGCCACATCATATTCTATTTCGGTGGTATTACCAGCACCATCTGTAACTGCAATAACTCTTCCTGCAGCGTCATAGGTCATTGATATACTATTACCTCTAGGATCTCTTGTCTTAGTAAGTCTGCCTTCTCCATCATATTCAAAGCTTGTTTCATTACCAAGGGCATCTATTGTCTTTACAAGCCTTCCGCTATTGTCATATTTATATTTAGTTTCGTTATTGTTTCCATCCTTTTTGCTAATTAAGTTGTTCATTCCGTCGTACTTAAAGGATGTTACATTACCTTCAGGATCTTTTATAGATATTACATTTCCAGCATCATAAGTAAATTCTGTTAAAAAACACCCCAGCGCCTCTCTGCGCCAAGGTGTCCATAAAACACAAAACTTATTATTTTTTATACTACAGCTGATAGTTAGTGCCGCTTAAAACCTGACCATTATTAGCATCTACTGTTACAACAGAGCCATTCTTTAGTATGGATAGGGCATTGTGTGCTCCTACGATTACTGGTATGTCTAAGGCCAGTCCTACGGTTACAGCATGGGAGTCTAAATCTGAATCCTCTACTATGATTCCAGAGGCAGTTCTTAAGTAAGGAACCATATCATTGGTTGTATTGGCAACTACCACTATCTCTCCATTGCTATAGAACTTATCAAAGTCCTCCATTTTCCTGATTAGGCATACCTGAGCTGTGCTCTTACCTTTTACTACACCCTCACCCTGTAATAGCACATTACCTACAGTGTGAACCTTTAATAAATTTGTGGTACCGCTTATACCGCCAGGAGCTCCAGCAGTTATTACTACCACATCGCCATCCTTAACTAATCCAACCTTCTGGGCCTGCTTAACACCCTCTTCAAACATTTCTTCCACGCTGCTTAATGGTGGTACTAAGCAAGGCACAACACCCCAAGAAAGGTGTAGCTGTCTTTGAACCCTTTCATCATCTGTAGGTGCAATGATTGGGCAGAAGGGTCTAAATCTGGATATCATTCTGGCAGTTTCTCCAGAATGAGTAACACATATTATAGCTGCAACGTTCAGTTGCTTTGCTATTGAGCAAGTTGCATAGCTTATTGCATTAGTGATACTATCCAAGGTATCAAACTGCATTGTAGCAAGCATTTTGCTGTAATTGATGGCCTGCTCGGCTTTCATTGCTATCTTAGACATTGTTTTTACACTTTCTATAGGATACTTTCCTGCAGCGCTTTCACCAGAAAGCATTATGGCGCTGGTGCCGTCGTAAACAGCATTTGCTACGTCACTAGATTCTGCTCTTGTAGGTCTAGGATTGTTAATCATAGACTCTAACATCTGAGTTGCAGTAATAACAGGCTTTCCGCTTTTATAGCACTTGTTAATAATCATCTTTTGAACAATAGGAACTTCCTCTGATGGTATTTCAACACCTAGATCGCCTCTAGCTACCATTATGCCATCTGCAACCTGTAATATTTCATCAAAATTATTTACACCTTCACGGTTTTCAATTTTGGCTATTATTTTAATGTGTTCTCCACCTAGCTTCTTTAATACCTTTCTAACCTCATTTACGTCTGTAGCCTTTCTAACAAAGGAGCATGCTATAAAATCAAAGTCGTTTCTAACTGCAAATTCTATATCCTTTATATCCTGCTCTGTTAGGGATGGAAGATGGGTATCTGTTTCAGGAATATTTACTCCCTTATTGTTGCTAACCACGCCACCATTCAATACCTTACAATGAATATCCTTGCCTACAACCTTTACTACTTCCAGTGCTACTAAACCGTCATTTATTAAAACCCTTGTTCCCATATTAACATCCTTGTATAGCTCCTTATGGGATATGGTTGCTCTTTCCTCGTTACCTAATATATCTTCATTAACTAAAACAAAACTATTTCCTTCCTTAAGAGTTACTGAATTATTTTCAAACTTACCCATACGTATCTCAGGACCTTTTGTGTCCATAAGAAGTGGTACAGGCTTTCCTACCTTTTCTCTTATTCTTTTCAGTCTATCAACCCTAACTTTTTGCTCCTCATGGGTACCATGGGAAAAATTCAATCTAGCTACATCCATTCCTTCAAGGATTAACTGTTCCAATATATTGTCATCATCCACCGCAGGTCCAAGGGTACATATAATTTTTGTCATTCTCATGCTAACAGCTCCTATCTATAATTTAAATTTATTCAACCTATTTAAAGAGCCTTTTTCTATCTTTTTATATGTATAAAGCTCTATTTTTAATTTTATCCTTAGTATAATTATTATTCAACAATCCTGATTTTATATAATTTCTATTAAGGGGCTGATTATTCCTAGCTTTTTTCTCTCACTCCCTTCATAATTTTTAGCTTTCTTCTTAAATTATCCCATTAATATAAAATAACCGCAAGGTAATCTATGGCAATTAAAAGTCAAAAGGTAGAGGTTAGAAAGCAGATTTTAAGAGCAATTTTGCGGAGTACAAAATCGGTGATTATTTTACTTACTAACATAAAATGAAGGAACTTTGGTGCTAATTAGTACTTGACTTAATTTTCAGAATATTGTATTATTTAATTAGAAATAAATCATATTTTAAAAAATTTAGAAAATGCTTTTCACAGAAAAGAGGTGAAGTTTACAAGCTATTGATAACTTACTTAAACTTAGTAAAATCCCAAATTATTGCTAGTAAAATTCATCCAGAAGGGAGGCAAACTAAGAACTGTATCAACAATTTACTTAGATATAATTTTGGGAAATATGGGTCAATAATGAAGGGAGTGTTGCCTAAACTTGCAAGATAAGGCCTTATCATATATAAACAGAAGCTAGGACTATTACTTTAAATGAGTAGTAAAAATCCTAGCTTCTACTGTTTTTTGTGCTTATAAATTTTCTTTTATTCTTTCAAGCTCTCCTTGCCAATTGTTCCACCAATCTCGGCTCCAGATTCTTATAACCTTCCAACCTCTAGACTTAAGGTATCTGTGTCTATGAACATCTCTTTCTCTTGCCTTCTTAGAGCCCTCGTAAGCAGTATCATCACATTCTATGCCAAGCACATATCTGCCCGCCTTACTATCATATATAGCTAAATCTAATCTATAACCGGATACCCCTACTCCTAAATCTACTTCATAACCTAACTCTGTTAGCTTGTTATAAATAGCTTTTGCCAATTCTCCCTTATTAGCGGCCTCATTAGCCTCTGGGGCCTTGACATCTGCTAGGCTATATAGCAAGGCTTCTCCCTGCTTCTTATCTCCTTCAGATACCTCTCTTACATACTGGAGATACTTTTTCAAGAGCTTAGGTCCATTATTCTTAGTACCTTCTACCTCCAGTTCCTCTGGTTCAATGGAGGTTACTACATAAATCTTCTTTCTAGCTCTGCTTATAGCTACATTAAGTCTGTTTTCTCCGCCTTCTGAGGACAGGGAACCAAAGTTAACGGATACCTTGCCCTTTTCATTTCTAGCATAGGCAGTGGAGAATATAATTATATCTCTTTCATCTCCTTGTACATTCTCAATGTTCTTTACAAACAAGCTTATGTCTTCATTACCGTCCATTCTATTGATCTCAGCATTGTAAAGATTGCCAAAGCTATCATCTTTTATAGCTCTCTCTTCTAACATATCATCGATTAAATCCTTTTGCTGTATATTGAAAGTAATGATACCTATTGTCTCATTTTCCTTTCTTTCCTTAAGAATCTTATCGATGAGCTCCACAACCTTTTCTGCCTCTTCCTTATTCTTTCTGTCAACCCAGGTACCTTGAACCATAATTCTTTCGATAGGTTTTTCCACGCTGTTTTCCAATTTTATAAGATTTGGCGATACTTCTAGGCGACCATTATAAAAGGCATAATTTGAGAAATTAATAAGCTCGTCGTATCTGGAACGATAATGATAATTTAAATGTACATAATCATAATTTACTTTTGCTAGATCTAAAAGGCTTTCCTCTTCTAAGGCTGCTGCTGTTTCTATATCCTCTACCTCTTCTTCATCATCCAATCTTACCATAAATATAGAGGTAGGTCTAAGCTGCTTATCATCTCCAGCTACTACGATGGCATTACTACGATATATAGTAGGTATAGCATTTTCCACAAACATCTGAGAGGCCTCGTCAAATATCAAAAGGTCAAAGAATCCTTTTTCAAGAGGCATTATTTCAGATACTGTTTCTGGGCTTAGGAGCCAGCATGGGTATAGGTCTGTGAGTATATGTCTGAACTGGCCAATATATTTTCTCAAAGGCCACAGCTTACGTTTCTTATTAGCTTGTCTTTTTAATTCCTTTTCCTCCACTTGATTATTCATCAAGGTATTGTAAAGCTTAGTATCCCACTTGTTAATAATAAGTTCTGGAATAAGGCTCTGCTTTTCTTTCATAAGAGTATTTATCTCTTCTATAAGCAGATTAAACTTCTTATATCTTTCAACACCTTCTCTGTCCTCTTTCTCTGCATCGCTAATCTCTAATAGTATAGATAGTTCTGGTATCATGTTTATAAGCTGCTCATAATGAGACTTGTCCTTAGAATTATCGTAGGCATAGGCCAATACCCTTTCCTGCTCTGTAGTCATATGAGACAACTTAATACTTAAGCTTCTAAATTCCTCATAATGGTTCAAAGCAGAAGAAATCTCCTTCAAATATTCATTTAATGGAGCTTTGCTATATATCAAACGTAATAAATTAAGCTCTTCCTCCTCCATTAAAGCCTTGCTTAAAAAGCTCATTTTATTGGTAAATGCAGCTATTTCTTTATTCACTGCAAGAAGCTCATCCTTTATAGCTCCTTCTCTTCTTTGGTACTCTTGATGGTTGGCTTCCTCCTGACTCTTGTTTTTGCTGTATTTTGCCCAATACATAGGATTCCACCATTGTCCATTATTCAACTTTACCAAAAGATTCTGGTTTTCTTCACCATTTATCTTAGCAGCTAAATTTGCTATACTTGCATCATTTACCCCTTTAGGATTTTGGCAGTACATCTCCAATAGGCTGGCAGCATGTGGTGTTTCTGTTACAGAAAGCTTTATTTCTAAGCCCTGCTCCAGTTGCTCCTCTATTTTGTCTAAAAGCTCTTGAAGATCAAAGCTATCTAAATTATCCTTTAATTTTGCTATAAGCTTATTTTCATCAATGGTTTTTCTATAATCGTAATAGGTGCTTGCAATTTCATTAGCAGTATCTTTAGCAATAGCAACTAAGCTGTCATAAGTCATTCCTTGGAAGGGTCGCTTCTCCCTTAAAGTTTTAAACTCCTCGTAGCCTGGATCCTCCTTGGAGCTTATCTTATTAGATTTAGCATACATCTGCTGAAGACTTAAGCCGAAGGGTCTTTTCTTTTGTAGCACTTGGGCTAAGGTTTCAAGCTCTGCAATATCCTCATCAATTTTTCGGGATTTTTCCTTAATCTGCATTTCCACCATAGAATAGTCCTTTGGTGCAACGGCATCTAAAATAGCTGCTGTCTTGTCATAAAAGGCTCTCTTGTCCTTTTCTGCATCATGTATAATTGCCACCTTTGAATTAAGCTGGGAAATTCTATTGTAGATAACATCTAAGGCTGCTCTTTTTTGAGATACCATAAGAATCTTTTTTCCCTTGCTTAGGCCATCGGAAATAATATTAGCAATAGTTTGCGACTTTCCTGTTCCTGGGGGTCCATATATAACTAATTGATCTGAATCACTTACACTTTTTACAGCCTTTTCTTGGCTATAGTCCAGAGAGGACATAAAGTAGAAATCCTCTTCTCTTATTTCCTGCTTATCTTCACCAAGTGCCTTTTTGCTTGTATTATCTCCATTGGTATTTATCAAAAGCTTATCTAGAAGCCTATTGGGCTCCATACCCTGCTCTAGAGCTAAATAGTCATTGTATATAGAATTATTAGCAATAGGAAATCTACCTAGCACTAAATAGTTCTGGACAACCAATTCACCAAGAGCATATTCAGAACCAGCATCCTTTCCTACATGCTCCTTAAACTTTTCAGCCTTGTCCCCAACTTTCCCCTTTATTTCTATACCTGCATCCTTTAAGTAATTTAACAGACTCTCTTGGTTTTCTATCTGTACCTCACTCAAATCATAAAATTCTGTAACCAATTCCTTCTGCAAGGTGGTATTGTTGTACTTTTCAAAGGCCATTAGAAAAACCTTGTTTATTAATATGTACTGTTCTTCTATATTATCTAATAACCAGTTCTCCTTCTCCTTTAAGAGCCTTACAGGGAATAGTAGTAACGGTGCCTTTACAAAGGTTCCATCTTTAAATCGGCCTTCCACATAAGGATAGCCTACATACAATTCATATCTTCCTGTTTCCTTTTCTATAGCATTAATTTCTCTATGCAGGTAACTTAATTGGCTAAATACCTGTGGAATCTCCTCTGCTTGCTTCTTAACTAATATAACCTTTTCGTCATATTCCTTCTCTAGCTTTGCCTTTAAGTCTTTTTTATAGGCCTCCAGCTCCTCACTGGTCACAGGGTTTTCAAGATAAGTGTTTATATCTGCCCAATACTTATCCTCCAACTCTTTCTTATATTTGCTTACAAGTTCTTCCTCATACTTCATTTGACTTGGCAGTAATCTAACCTTGCCAAGACTCCTAGTTACTAAGAACTCTATTATTTGATTATGGATTCCCTTTTCAAACTTATTAAGGGAAAATAAATCAAAGGAATTCTTTTTATAGATTTTCCTCATAACTAAGCTTCGGTTTCTACTACTGATATTAACAAGTCTAGCCTTGTATTTTTCTAGAATTGCATTCATTCTTCCACCACCCTATCTTTTTCTTTATACCTATACTCTGCTAAGAGCAAATCTACCATCCTACCATAGCTTTGTACACCATCCTTCTGACCATTAGTCTTCAAATATGTATTATTAATACTATTCGAAATTTTTTCCACTTTTCCTTCATATTGTGCCCAAAATTCATTATTATCTATTAAATCTCGTCTCATACCAGGAGAATACTTACCTACTAGATCTTTATAGGCTTCAAAATCTACATCTGCTAAAGCATTCATAGAATAGATTAAGGCCAACATCACTCCTGAATACTTAAATTGAGGATCATCATTAGCAGTGCAAGCTAAATAGGCAATATAATTAGCTTCATCCTCCCTAGCAAAGCCTCTCTGGTGGGCCATTTCATGGGTAGTAGTAGCAGGGAGCATAAAATCTCTTATATTAACATTGACATTGGCCTCCCCTGTGTATGGAATGTAGATTCCTGTAATTCCTGTATAGCTCATAGGCTTAGATAGCAAGATTCTTTTGGGCCTACCATACTTGCCAGCAAGCTCTGGGTATTGCTCTGATAGCTTTGCATATCCTTGGGCAGCCTTAGAAAAAACCTCTTTATAGCCTCCTTCAATGGTCATTACTCCCTTGGAATCCTCCTTAACATCCTCTCTAAGCTGTGCAGCCCTTTGAATAAGACTTTCGCAAAGTTTGTATAACTCCTTTTTCGAGGAATTCTCTACTTTTAAGCAAGATATTTTTTCAAAGGATAATCTATTATAATTAAAGCCCCATAAGACCATGAACAATATATAAAGGCTTGATAGATACACCCCTAGGTTTAAAAGTTTAGATAGAAAGCCACCCTTTTTAATACTAATAGCCAGCTTAACTACTAAGGCAATTAATACAAGAAGCAGAAAGCCTAGTAAAAATTCTGCCACAGAAACTGGTACAATACCTGTTATAAGGCTCAGAAGCTGTCTTACAGGCTTATTTATCCCCATAGAATATATGGATTCGACAAAATTAGATAAACTTTTACTTATTATATTCGTAATAATTAATAGTGGTACCATAGCAATAACTATTAGTTTCACTAGAGTTTTCTTATTTATCTTCACAATTTACCTCCTTATAAGCTATCTATCCTCTTCAAAATATTTGTTCATAAATTTAATCATATTACAATTTATATAATAATTATTCTAAATGCTGTATAAAAATTAATCAAATTATGATATAATTCAATTATTAGCCTTAAAATTTTGTGTTTTACAACATTTTTTTCATAGTATCAAATAATATAAATCTTAAATATCGAGGTAGTGCAATGATAGCGTATGTTAGTAGTCTACTTACCAATTCCAGAGAGTACAAATTATTGATATATGTTTCCCTTGGCTTATTAATATTATCAATGCTTTTTATAACCATTCTTCTATTTTATATACGAAAGATAAAAAAGATGAAGCAGGAACTAGAAGCTAATCACGATGAACTGACGGAGCTTTATGAAGAACTAGCGAAAAACGATGTAGAAATTCGATCTCAATACGATGAGCTTTCCTCAACCCAAAACTATCTAGACAGTGCAGAGGAACGTTATCGCTTAGTTTTAGACTCCACCAATGACGCCATTTGGGATATAGACATTAAAAATTATACTATATTTCACTCAGAAAAATGGTACGAGCTTTTAGGCTATGATGAAAAGGATTTCGATGGTTATCTAAGTTCATGGAGAAAGTATGCCCATCCAGAAGATTTACCAAAGATTATAAAAGCTCTTAAAGATAATATATCAGGAAAAACGTCCTTTCTTATATGTGAATATAGAGTAAAAACAGCTAGCGGTGATTATAAATGGATTAGAACAAGGGGCAAAACCTTGTACAATTCTCAAGGGGAGCCTTATAGAATCATTGGTTCTCACATGGACATTACAGAACTTAAGGATTATGAGGATGAGTTACAATACATAGCTTATCACGATCCATTAACAGGCCTCTATAATCGATTGTACCTCTATGAAACCGTTGGCACAAGATTAAGTTTCATGAAACCAAATAATAACGACATCCTTGACGCTATGGTATTTATAGACATAGATAACTTTAAATTTATAAACGATACCTTAGGTCATTCCTTTGGTGATAAATATTTACTAGAAGTAGCCATGAGATTACTAACCTTTACTGAGGACAACTATGAATTATTTAGACTTAGTGGCGATGAGTTTGTATTTTATTTAAAAAACATTCGTAATAAGGAAGAAGTTGAGTCCTTTGTTAATAGGCTAATGGCTAGTTTTTCAGAACCCTTCTCTGTAGATGGTAACAGTATAAGCGTCTCTATAAGTATAGGAATATCCCTATATCCTCTTGATGGAAAAGATGTGGACAGCTTATTGCGCTTTGCAGATATGGCTATGTATAAGGTTAAGCAAAGGGGCAAGAAGAGTTATTGCTTCTTTAACACCTTAATTAAAGATGAGATTCAGGCTAGAGTAAACATAGAAATGCATTTAAAGAAGGCCTTAGAGAACAACGAATTTATACTTCACTATCAGCCTCAGGTTGATGTAGAAACAAAGCAAATTATAGGCTTTGAAGCTTTGGTAAGGTGGCTTAGCCCTGAGCTAGGTCTGGTTCCACCTTTAAAGTTCATTCACGTTGCTGAGGAAACCGGTTTCATAGTTCCATTAGGTGAATGGATTCTAAGAACCTCCTGTGAGTTTTGCAATACTATAAACAAAGAAAGAAATACAAACTATAAGATTTCTGTTAATATATCAGTAATGCAAATTTTACAGGATAACTTTAACGACATGGTAGAACAAGCTTTAAAGGACACTGGCTTGCCAGCAAATTTATTGGAGCTAGAAATAACAGAATCTATCATTATGGAATCACCCGAAGTAGTTGTTGGTAAGTTGAAGGCTCTACGTGAAAAAGGAATTAGCGTGGCACTAGATGACTTTGGTACAGGCTATTCCTCCCTAGCTTATTTGAAAAGCATACCTATAACCACCTTAAAAATCGATAAGCTATTTATAGATGATATATCTTCAGATGGCTCTAACACAACACTTACAGATTCAATTATAAACTTGGGACATAAAATAGGTCTTGCCATTGTAGCTGAAGGTGTTGAAACACAAGATCAGCTAAAATACTTAGAAAATAATAAATGCGATATGATTCAAGGTTATTTGTTTTCAAAACCTTTACCTCCAGAGGATATTGGCAAGCTGCTAAATTAAAACCATGAAAAATTTAACATTAACCTAAAGACATAATCATCTCTTTAATAAGGAAACCTATTAAAGAGGTGATTATTTTATGAAAAAAATTATTACTGCCACGCTATTAGCATTATTTAGCTTCCTTGCTCCTATGAAGGCTACTGATGCAGTTAGCTTTAAGGAAAGGCCCGAAAATGAAATTAACCAGCAACTAGAGGAAAAAAGAAGCTTAATCAACGAAAGGGTTAAGGAGAACAAAACCATCCAAAAAGCTATAAACAAAAAATCCAAGAAAGCTTCGGACCTCTACATGCTAGTGTTTAGTGGATCTATTCCCCCTTCAGATGAAGATCGAAAAAAGGTAGAGATGATGGAAATGGAGCTTGGTACCATAGCAGAGCAAATAGCTCTTACAGAAAAGGCTATTGCGCGAAGAGTAAAGGATATTAATATAACCTTGAGAAAACAGGATTACAATCAAGCTCTTTCTGGCTATGACAGTATCATAAATCTGATGAGCAAGCAATTCTCTAATCTAAAAAAACAGGAGGAAATTCTAACTAAGTATATTAACTTCCTTCAATCCTTAAGACACAAGTAATAGACCAGGTCAAAAGTTAAAAAGATAGATATCGGATGTCAGATTCTAGGCAGCAGCTTTCTGATATCTAATATCTATCCTATACTCTTGCCTCTTTTAAGTTACTCTGCTATACTTTTGGTTAGCAACATTTTTTTGGTAATAGGAGGTACGATTTATAGTTATGAAAAGAAAGCTTACATATCGTCTAGGTAGCCTTGTAATAATATTTACTCTTTTATTTACAGCTTGCACTACAACCAGTAAGAAAAAAGCAGGGCAAAATATTCAGACATATCAAAATTCCACTACAAAACCCAAAAATAAAATTAAGGATGAAGAGTTAGAAGAGATTATTAAGGAGAAGCAAAACACTCCTGCTCCAGAGAAGGATTTAGACCTTTCTGGTAAAAAGCCTATAGTTACTATAGAAATGGAGGACGGCTCAATAATGGAGGCTGAGCTATATCCTGAAATAGCTCCTAAAACCGTTTCGAACTTTGTTTATTTAGCTCAGAGAGGCTTTTATGATGGTTTAATATTCCATAGAGTTATTCCTGGCTTTATGATTCAAGGCGGGGACCCTACTGGCAGTGGAACTGGTGGTCCAAACTATACAATCCCAGGAGAATTTACTAGCAATGGTTTTAAGAACGACTTAAAGCACACAAAAGGTGTTCTATCCATGGCTAGAACCTTCGATCCAAACTCTGCTGGTTCTCAGTTTTTTATTATGGTAGGAGATGCTCCACACCTTGACGGAGAATATGCAGCCTTTGGTAAGCTAACTAAGGGTATAGAAGTAGCAGAAAAGATTGCAAATGTAAAGCGTAATGATGACGATAAACCTATAGAAGACCAAAGAATGAAAAAGGTTACTGTAACTTTGGAGTCTAAGAACTAAGCTCTAAAAGTGCCCTAGAACTTTTTCACCTATATTGCTTTGTTTCAAACAAGTGTTGATTGATAAGCAGTAATATTAGGACAAGCCATACCAAGCATTTCAAGTATAAAAGGACTGCTGCACCACTGACTAAAAATTAGATCTGGTGCAACAGTCCTTCTTTATACATTCTAAATAGTTTCTAAGGCAACCTCTATCATATCTGTAAAGGTCTTTTGTCTTTCCTCTGCAGTGGTTAATTCTCCTGTTACAAGATGATCACTTACAGTAAGTATAGCTAGCGCTTTTACACCAAATTTGGCTGCTAGGGTGTACAAAGCTGCTGCTTCCATTTCCACTGCCATAATACCATAATTAGCCCAAAGCTTCCAGCTTTCTGGATCATCATGATAGAAGGTGTCAGAGCTTAGTACGCTTCCCACCTTTGTACTTAGTCCCTTTGCTACGCTAACGTCATAGGCCTTTTTTAGTAGCTCAAAGCTAGCTGTTGGGGCAAAGTCCATCCCATTGAATCTAAGTTTATTTATAGCAGAATCGGTAGAGGCGGACATAGCTAAAATAACATCTCTCACCTTAACCTCTTCTTGATAGGAGCCACAAGTACCTACCCTAATTAAATTTTTTACACCGTAGAATTGAATTAATTCATTTACATAGATTGATATAGAAGGCATTCCCATACCAGTTCCCTGTACTGATACTCTCTTTCCCTTATAGGTACCAGTATAACCATACATGCCTCTTACTTCATTGTAGCATACTGGGTTTTCTAAAAAATTTTCCGCAATAAACTTTGCTCTTAATGGATCTCCTGGTAGTAATACACTCTCTGCTATTTGCCCTTCTTTTGCACCTATATGCACACTCATTATAAAACCTCCTCTTTCCAAGCCTATATTGGCTATATATATATATTGCTTTATACAAGCTTTACTTTAAAATTTCCTTTAAAAAGCTATTACCATTTTGTATTTTTTCTGTTCCAAAGATCTCTGCTATAGTTTGACCTATGTCTGCAAAGGTGTTTCTTGTACCTAAATTCACATTTTCCTTCAAACTCTTACCGTAAGCTAAGAAGGGAACATACTCTCTTGTATGGTCTGTTCCTGGAGTAGTTGGGTCACAGCCATGATCCGCTGTGATGAACAATACATCTGTATCCTTCATAGCATTAAGTATCTCTGGTAGTCTAGCATCAAACTCCTCCAGCCCCTTTCCATAGGCCTTATAATCATTACGATGGCCCCATTTCATGTCAAAATCCACTAGATTTGTAAATATTACTCCCTTTTTATTCTCCTTCATATAATCTAAGGTTTTATCAACCCCATCCATATTATCCTTAGTATGAACTGCCTCTGTAATTCCTTGACCTGAGAAAATATCCTCAATTTTACCTACTGCCATCACATGATAACCAGCCTTCTTAAGCTTATCTAATACGGTATCATGGGGTGGTAACAAGGAGAAATCCCTTCTGTTAGGTGTTCTTGTAAAGGAGCCTGGCTTTCCTATAAAGGGTCTGGCTATAACCCTAGCCACCGCATGGTCCTCCACTAAAATCTCCCTAGCAAGCCTGCACATATTATATAGTTCTTCTAAAGGTACTACCTCCTCATGGGCAGCGATTTGAAAGACACTGTCTGCAGAGGTATATACTATAACCTTGCCAGTCTTCATGTGTTCTTCTCCCAGTTCTTCTATTATCTCTGTACCTGAAGCTGGCTTATTACCTATAACCTTTCTGCCAGTAGCCTCTTCGAAGGCCTTAATTATATCCTCTGGAAAACCTCCAGGATATGTTGGGAAGGGTACCATTGATACAACCCCTGCCATTTCCCAGTGACCTGTAGTAGTATCCTTTCCTCTAGATGCCTCTGCAAGCCTACCATAACAGCCCTTAGGTGCATCCACCCTATTTAGGCCCTGAATTTCATCTATATTTCCTAAGCCGATAGCTTCCATATTAGGCACCTTAAGACCGCCTAAGGCCTTAGATACATTGCCTATAGTATTAACACCAAAATCTCCAAACAGCTCTGCATCTGGCATTGCTCCCATACCAACACTGTCTAAAACTATCCATATAATCCTATCTATTTTGCTATTTTGCATCAACAGCACCTCCTTATAATTAGAACTTCATAGCTAAAATTTATCTCTTAATTGCACCTATCTTATTACCTCATAGACTAAAGGAATGTCCTGTCCCTTTTCCTCCTTTATTTCGTAATTCCTTAGGATATCCTTCATAGCCTTTTCTATACGAACCTCATGATTGGCGTGAATAACTGCAAGAGTATCTCCCACTTGCACCTTATCTCCACGCTTTTTGCTAAGTACTAGGCCTACTGCTAAATCTATTACATCCTCTTTAGTGGCCCTGCCTGCCCCTAGCTCCATAGCAGTAATACCCATTTTCTGAGCATCAATTTTTGTAACATAGCCTGCCCTGTCGCTTTTAACCTCAACTACATATTTAGCCTTTGGTAGCAAATCAGGATTATCCACTTCTACTCCACTGCCCCCCTGGGCCATAATAAATTCCTTCATCTTCTTGATAGCAGAGCCATCTTCAATGGTTTTTAAGAGCATGCTACGTGCTTCCTCTTCAGAAGAAGCCTTCTTAGCTAACAGCACCATTTGACTACCTATGGTTAAGCATAGCTCTAGCAAATCCTTAGGTCCCTTTCCACGAAGGGTATCTAGAGCTTCCCTTATCTCCAAAGCGTTACCTATAGCAAAACCTAGAGGTTGATCCATGTCGGATAATACTGCCACCGTTTCTCTGCCAACATTCTTTCCTATACTAACCATAGCCTCTGCTAATGCTTTAGCGTCTTCATAGGTTTTCATAAAGGCTCCGTCGCCCACCTTTACATCAAGAACTATGGCATCTGCTCCCGCTGCTATTTTTTTGCTCATGATACTGGAGGATATAAGGGAAATATTATCTACAGTACCAGTAACATCTCTTAATGCATATAGCTTTTTATCCGCCGGTGCTAGTTCTGCAGTTTGACCCATAATGGCAAGCTTTATCCTATTAACATTATTTATAAACTGCTCTTCACTAATTTCTACAGAAAACCCATCGAAAGATTCTAATTTATCGATAGTTCCTCCAGTATGACCTAAACCTCTACCGGACATCTTGGCTACTGGTATCCCTAAGGCTGCAACCATGGGGGTTAGGACCATGCTAGTAGTATCTCCCACTCCGCCTGTGCTATGCTTATCAACCTTAATCCCCTCTATGCCGCTTAGGTCTAATATATCGCCAGAATTAACCATGGCCATAGTCAAGTCTACCGTTTCCCTCATAGTCATCTTTTTAAAGTAGATGGCCATCATTAGCGCTGACACTTGATAGTCTGGAATTTTTCCTTTTGTATAGTTTTCAACAAAATAATTTATTTCTTCTGTACTAAGCTCTCCGCCATTTCTTTTTTTAATTATTAAATCATACATCCTCATAGAACAAACCTGCTCCTTTATTAATTACTAAAAGTTTTATGCTTCTTCCTTTTCAGCCTTAACAACGGCTATACCAGCGCTCATACCTAACCTGTTTGCTCCTGCCTCTAGCATTGCTTTTGCAGTTTTATAATCTCTTATTCCTCCAGAAGCCTTAACCCCCATTTCCTCGCCAACCGTTTCTCGCATAAGGGCAACATCCTCCACCGTTGCTCCTCCAGTAGAAAAGCCTGTGGAGGTCTTTACAAAGTCTGCGCCTGCATTTTTGGCTATAGTGCATATTTGAACCTTTTCTTCCTCTGTCAAAAGGCAAGTTTCTATAATAACCTTAACAAGAGCCCTTCCCTTGGCAGCATTTACTACTGCCTCTATATCTGCTTTTACCTCGTCGTATTTTTTAGATTTAAGAGCTCCTATATTTATAACCATATCAACCTCTTGAGCTCCCTTTTCTATAGCTTGGTTGGTTTCAAAAGCCTTCACTTCTCTAGTGGTAGCCCCTAAGGGAAATCCTATAACTGTACATACCTTAACCTCAGAATCCCTTAACTCCTGGGCAGCCAAGGAAACATAATAGGGATTTACACAAACAGAAACAAAACCATATTCTTTAGCTTCCTTACAAAGTTTTTTTACGTCCTCTTCAGTAGCTTCTGCCTTTAGAATGGTATGATCTATGTACTTGGCTAAACTCATTTTCCTCAACTTCCTTCCCTTATAGTTTCATGTTATTTAAAACTAACTTTATTATACCTTAAAATTAACCTTAACATCATCCCTATATACTATAAATATTTCCATAATTCAAAATTCGCCTAAACTCTTAATTTATATACATAAAAATTGAATTTTCGTGTATTATCCGACTAATTTATGATATAATTAAATGTAAATTAAGAGATTTTTCATAGAAATCGCTTTTCCATTAACAGTTCATATAAATATATTTTATCTAGTTTAGGGTTGATAGAGGTGAACCGATGAAAAAATATAGTTTTTATCAAAGGCTCCTATTTTTAATTATAATATGTTCTATCATATATAATCTACCTGTAAAATCCCATGCCTATAGTCACGCCAATAATTATCGTAATAATGTAATAATAATAATTTCTTACGAAAGAGGAATGGCTTGGACAGATGGACAAACAGAAACTATATTATCAGAGCTAAAAGAGTATAATCCATACTTAAATATTTCTGTAGAATATATGGACCGGAAACGTTTCCCCAAGGACTCCGTTAAAGGTGCCTTTTGTGATATGATGAAACTTAAATACTCTAACCCAAGAACAGATTTAATTATAACCATTGATGATGCGGCCTTAGAATTTGCTTTAAAGTACCGCGCCGAAATATTTAATAATGCTCCTATAGTTTTTTCCGGAGTAAATGAAGAAAGCATGAAAGAAATTCTAACGGATAGGTCAAAGGTCACTGGTATAGTGGAGTATGTAGATGTAAAAGGAACTGTAGAAGCAGCCTTAAAGATTAATCCCAATTTAAAAAAGATTTATTTAGTAAACGATAATACAGAAAGTGGCTTATCCACCACTACCTTGGCCAAAAAGGCAATAGAGGAGCTTGACAGAGATTTATTAGTTGAGCCCATGAATCATCTTTCTAAATCAGAAATTGTAGATTTACTATCTAAAGAAGAAGAAAACAGCATTATTCTTATTGGAACCTTTTTTTCCGATATTAACAATGAATTTATAGACAATCAGTACTTTACAAAGCTTATCAGTCTTAGCTCCAACATCCCAGTTTACCATCTTTATGGATTTTCTGCTAATAGTGGCGTAGTAGGTGGCAGCATGCTTTGCAGTGACCGACTAGGTCTTGAAACTGCTGAATTGGCGAAAAGAATACTAAGCGGCGAAGCCCCTGAAAACATTCCAATCGAAACCACCAAGGCTAATCACTATATCTTTGACTATGAACAGCTTAACAGATTTAACATACCTGTATCAGTTATACCAGAGAACAGTACCCTACTAAATAATCCCTATGAAATGTGGGAAGAATACAAGGACATAATAATCACTACAGCCTTAGTAATATTAATATTAATTACATTGGTCATCTTCTTATTCATATACTTAAGAAAAGTCAAAAAGATGAAGCGACAGGTTGAGAACAATCATGAGGAATTAACTGCTTTATACGAAGAGTTAGCTAGTACAGAGGAAGAATTGCGAGATCAATATCTAACCATTACTCAAGCTCAAGAAAACTTACTTGAAAGCGAGCAAAGATATAAGCTAATAGTTGAGGCTACCAATGATGCGATTTGGGATTGGAATTTAGTTACTAACGAAATATACTTTTCAGAAAAGTTCCAAGAGCTAACAGGATACGATGCAAGCTTCTTCTCTGCCGTTGATTCACCCTTTAAAGATTTTATTCATCCCGATGAAGTTGACAGCATAATGACACAGCTACAGCTATATCTAGCAGGGAAAATTAATAAATTTGAATGTGAATATCGACTTAAGGTAAAGGATAACGGATATAAATGGTTTTACAGCCGAGCTAAAGCCATTTTTAACGAAGAGGGTAAGCCCATAAGAGTAGTAGGCTCTAATGCTGATATTACCTTTATTAAGGCTCACGAAGAAGAGCTGATGTATTTAGCATATCACGATCAGCTCACTGGTCTTTATAATAGAAGCTACTTTAATGAACAGTTTAGCCTTACAGTTAATGAAAAACTAGACGTTAATATCCTACAAGCCTTCTTATTTATAGATATGGATGACTTTAAGCTAATTAACGATACTTTAGGCCATGCTTATGGTGACAAGGTAATTGCAGAAACAGCTAAAAAGCTGGCTCCTTTCGTTAACGAAAATACGGTTCTCTTTAGAATTGGTGGCGATGAGTTTCTTCTCTATGTAAAACAAGCCATCGACAATGACCATATCGAAAACATAGCTAAGGATATTCTAAATACCTTTACCACACCAGTTGTTGTAGATGATAACAGCTTAAACATTACCGTTAGTATTGGAATAGCCCTTGCTCCTAAGGATAGTACTACTGCCGATGGTTTATTAAAATGTGCTGACATAGCAACTTATAAATCTAAGGAAAACGGCAAGAATACTTATTGCTTCTTCAATCCATCTATTACAGAACCTATTAACCACAGAGTAAAAATTGAAAGAAATCTTAAAAATGCATTAAAGAACAATGAGTTCTTCCTGTTATATCAACCACAAGTTAATATTAAAACTAATGAGATACATGGTTTTGAAGCATTGATAAGATGGCAGAGCAAGGAACTAGGCCTTGTGCCACCTAATAAATTTATAGGAATTACTGAAGAGACAGGCTTCATAGTTTCCTTGGGCGAATGGATTTTGAAGACTGCCTGCGAATTTACCTACAAGCTCAATAAAGAATTAAACAAGGACTATAAGTTATCTGTAAATATTTCAGTTATTCAATTGCTACAAAAGGATTTCTGTGATACTGTTTTAGAGATTTTAAAGGAAACTAAGCTTAATCCTTCCCTATTACAGTTAGAAATTACTGAATCCATAATAATGGAATCCCCTGATTTTATTACTGAAAAGCTACAAACTCTTCGAGGCCATGGAATTACTGTAGCCATCGATGACTTTGGTACAGGATATTCGTCCTTGGGCTATTTAAGAAACCTTCCAATAGACATAATAAAAATAGATAAGTTATTTATTGATGATATTTTACAAGAGGACTCAAAGAATATTATTGCCGACTCAATTATTGCCTTATGCCACAAAATCGGATTGCCAATTGTATCTGAAGGAGTGGAAACCAAAGAACAGCTCGAATATCTAAAGGAAAATAATTGTGATATTATTCAAGGCTATTATTTCTCAAAACCTCTGTCTACTGATGATCTATATAAGTACTTAGAAAGCTTTTCAATAGATAGTACTAATAGTTAACAAAAAACGATTAGGCTGCATGCAAGTTATTAAACTTGTATGCAGCCTCTCTTTTAATCCCCCAATATTTAGATGCGAACAATTCCTCAGATATTATTTTGATAGCCCCATATATCTTAATATCTGATAATCTAGCCCCCTAAATACGCTTTCTTAACCTTGTCATCATGCAAGAGCTCCTGAGCCTTACCTTCAATGCTTATTGCCCCATTAGCAATGATGTAGGCTCTGTCTGCAATTTTTAATGCCATACTAGCATTTTGCTCTACTAAAAGTACTGTAGTCCCTTCACTACTAATCCTTTGAATAATCGAAAATATCTCCTTTACTACTAGAGGAGCTAGCCCCATTGAAGGCTCATCTAGTAGTAATAATTTAGGCTTGGACATTAACGCTCTTCCTATAGCCAGCATTTGCTGTTCTCCACCGGACAAGGTTCCTGCCATCTGACTCTTTCTTTCCTGTAGTCTAGGAAATATATCAAATACCTTCTCATAATCCTTTTTTACTTCAGCCTTATCCTTTCTTGTATAAGCCCCCATTTCTAAGTTTTCCATAACAGACATCTTAGGAAAAATTCTTCTTCCTTCCGGTACATGTGAAAGCCCCATAGTCACTATATCTGACGGACTCTTTTTACTTATATTAACCCCATTAAACTCAATTACACCACTTCTAATTCTTTCAACACCGGATATAGCCCTTAAGGTTGAAGATTTTCCTGCCCCATTAGATCCTATTAAGGTTACTATCTCTCCCTGTTTTATATGAAGACTTACATTTTTTAAAGCATGAATTACTCCGTAATATAGGTTTACTTCCTTAAGCTGTAGCATGCTCTTCCTCCTCCCCTAGGTAGGCCTTAATAACCTCTGGATTATTTTGTACCTCAAGGGGAGTTCCTTTCGCAATTAACTTACCATAGTCAAAAACGAATATTTTTTCACAGATATCCATAACCAATGACATATCATGCTCAATTAAGATTATTGTTAAATTGAAATCCTTTCTTAATTTCCTTATTAATTGAGTAAGCTCATTAGTTTCCTGTGGATTCATTCCTGCAGCTGGTTCATCTAGCAAAAGCACCTGAGGTTTTGTTGCCAAAGCTCTAGCTATCTCAAGCTTTCTTTGCTCACCATAAGGTAGATTTTTTGCAAGCTCATCCTTCTTGTTATATAGCCCCATTACCTTTAGAAGCTCTAAAGCTTCTTCTCTAGCCTTTCTTTCTCCCTTTAAAAAGCCTGGTAATCTAAAGAAGGATGAAAAGACACTATAATTAAAATTATTGTGATAGCCTATTAGTACATTTTCTAAAACTGTCATTTCCTTAAATAATCTTATATTTTGAAAGGTTCTAGAGATTCCATAGGCAGCTGTCTTATATGGCTTTAATTGCCGAGTTGTAACCTTTCTGTCTAAATTGTATTCTACTTCTCCGGAGGTAGGCTTATATATACCAGTAAGCAAATTAAATAAAGTTGTTTTTCCTGCCCCATTAGGTCCAATAACTCCAGCAATTTGTCCCTTTTCCACTTCCATACTAATATTTGAAACCGCTACGATTCCACCAAAGCTTTTAGTTAAGTCTTTAACCTTTAATACTGGCATTTGCTTTCTCCTCCTTTTTAAATAATTTCCTTACCCTTCTCTTAATAGATTTAAAACCATTTTTCCCTAGTATACCTTGAGGTCTATAAATCATTATTATAGCTAATATGAATGCATATATAAGCATTCTATATTCCATAGCATCTTGCAATGCAGTTGATATTACTGCAAGAATTAAGGTTCCAACCACCGCACCAGATACACTGCCTATACCACCAAAAACAACCATTACTAAAATGTCTATTGATTTCATAAAGGAAAAATCCCCTGGTTTTATATAATATATACGGTTTGCATATAGGGCACCAGCAATACCAGCAAAGGTTGCCCCTATAACAAAGGCCAAAACCTTATAATAGGTTGTATTAACACCCATAGCCTCTGCTGCAATTTCATCTTCCCTTATAGCTATACAAGCTCTTCCTTGATAGGACTTAATAAAGTTACTAATTAAAACTATAGTTATAATTACCGAAAAATAGAGCCAAGGCCAAGTTGTATAAAAGGGAATATCGCTCATTCCAGCGGCGCCACCAAACTTCTCGTAGTTCTCAAGTAAAACCTTTATAATTTCTGCAAAACCTAAGGTTGCTATTGCTAAATAGTCTCCTTTTAACCTTAGAGTTGGTATTCCTATAATTAAACCTGCTATAGCTGTTATAACAGCTGCAGCTAAAATTCCAAATACAAAATCCTTACCATATATGGAGGTTACTGCTGCTGATGCATAAGCTCCTAAAGCCATGAAGCCTGCATGACCAAGAGAAAACTGTCCGGTAAAACCATTTATTAGGTTTAAGCTTACTGCCAAAATAATATTTATTCCAATAAAGAACATATTAGATTCTATATGAGGCGGAATAATACCTTGCTCTAACATAAAACTACTTATGAAGTAAAAAAGTATAATCAAAATCAGCTTTATAATAATGTTCTTTATATTGAGCATCTCTAGATTCTTCATGGTTCCACCTCCTATACTTTCTCTTTAACATTTTTACCTAGAAGTCCACTTGGCTTAATTATCAAAATCACAATTAATATTAAAAAGGCTACTGCATCTTTATAGGTAGAGGCTCCAGCGAAGCTTACGAAAGTTTCAATAATACCTAAGAAGAATCCTCCAAATACAGCTCCTGGTATAATTCCAATACCACCAATAACTGCTGCTATAAATGCCTTAAGTCCAGGTGCCATTCCCATTAATGGATGTATAGAATTATAGTATGCACCAACCATAACTCCTGCTGCTCCAGCTAGCGCTGAACCTATAGCAAAAGTAAAGGATATAGTTCTATCAGAGTTGATTCCCATAAGCTCTGCCGCTTCCTTGTCCTGTGATACGGCTCTCATGGACTTACCAACCTTAGTTTTATAAACTATAAATTGTAGCAAGATCATCAATATTATTGTAATAGCAATAATGTAAATATTTTTTGCTTCTAAAATTACGTTACCATCAAAAAGTGATATGCTGGTTTTTGGCAAAAGATCACTTCTGAAGGTTTTTGTTTCAGCCCCAACCCAAGCCATCATTCCATATTCTAATATCAAAGAAACTGCTATTGCAGTAGTAAGGGCTGCTATTCTACTTGACTTTCTGATAGGCTTATATGCAAGCTTTTCAATAACAACTCCTAGTAAAGCACAAACCACCATAGATAATATAAGGGATGGAATAAATCCAAGGCCCATGCTTGTTGTTAAATAAAATCCTACATATGCACCCACCATATAAACATCGCCGTGAGCAAAATTTATTAAATTTATAATTCCGTAAACCATGGTGTACCCCAAAGCAATTAAGGCATATATGCTTCCTAAAGAAACACCGTTTATTAATTGCTGTACAAAGCCCTCCATTTAATTCACCCCTTTTTTATCTATGTTTCGAAGCTTAGTAATAATAAAGCACATTTGTTTTAAATATCAGATGTATAGCAAATTCAGCCAAGCTAAATTTGCTATACATACATATCTTTTATTGTTTTACTTCATATCAATTATGGTTCTAATTTCTTTAAGAAAGTAACGGCTCCATCTTTAACTTCTAATATTGTAATTTCCTTTACTGGATTATGCTTTTCATCCATAGATAAGTTACCGGTTACTGCCTTAAAGTCTTTTGTAGCTGCTAAAGCTTCTTTAATAGCTTCTGGCTCAGCCTTTCCTGCTCTCTTAATAGCATCTGCAGCTAAGTAACCTAGGTCATAGCCTAAAGCGTTGAATGCATCTGGCTCCTTGTTGTACTTCGCCTTGAAGGCATCTCTAAACTTAGTTACCTCTTCTGAAGTATCCTGTGAGGAATAGTGATTTGTGTAGTAAACCTTATTTAATGCATCCTTACCTGCTAACTCAATTAGCTTTGGAGAATCATATCCGTCTCCACCAAGTACGGGAACATCTAAACCAAGTTCTCTAGCCTGCTTAATGATTAAACCAACTTCTTCATAGTAACCAGGAACAAATAATACATCTGGATTCTTAGCCTTTATGTTAGTTAAAACTGCCTTAAAATCAGTATCTTCTGACTTATAAGCTTCTTCAGCAACTATTTCCCCAGTATAGTTCTTTTTAAAGCTATCAGCTAAGCCCTTGCTGTAGTCACTGCTATTATCAATAAGCATTGCAGCCTTCTTAGCACCTAAATCTTCCCCTGCAAACTTTGCCATTATAACTCCTTGGAAGGAATCGCTAAAGCAAGTTTTAAACATGTATTCTCTTACCTTACCGTTCTTGTCCACAGTTACATCATCTGCAGTAGCTGATGCTGATACCATAGGAACCTTATACTGATTAACTAATGGTGCAGCAGCCTTAGTATTTCCTGAAGTAGCTGCTCCTAATATCATTACTACCTTTTCACTTGTTGCTAATTTCGTAGTAATATTAGCAGACTCTGCAGTTTCAGACTTATTGTCCATCTTAACTGCCTCGATTTTCTTGTCTAATACGCCACCATTAGCATTAATCTCTTCAAAGGCTAGTTCTATACCTTCTACTAGGCTTCTACCATAGGTAGCAACTTGACCAGAAAGTTCGTAATTTAATCCAATTTTTATAGTGTTACTATTAGCAGAATTCTCCTTTTTACAACCTGCAAAAAGGGTTGCACCCACTAAAACTGTTGTCATCAAAGATAAAAACTTTTTCATAATTAACCCCCTTATTTTCAATTTTTTCTTTATTTATTATGCAAAACGCCTCTATATGCCATGCATATAGAGGCGTTACATACGCGTTACCACTCTAATTCACAGTTACTTCACAGCAACTGCCTCAACAGGTTCTTTCAAACCCTAGCCTGTTAACGGGACCCACCGTTATAGCCTACTAAAACTTCAGCCATAAGACTCAGAAGTGATCATTACCTATCTAATTAATATCGGTTCCCAGCTCCCCCGACTCTCTTTGATTAATTATGATAGCTTTATCTTCCTCAACGTCTCTATCTATTATTATTTTAAATTTATTTATTACTATTTTTGAGTATTTAATAATTTTTTTAAGAACTTTTTAAAACTGTTATATATAAAATAGCACGGAATTATCATTGTGTCAATAAGTCCTATGAAAAAACACGAATATTTTTTCAAAAAATATATCTTAATTTATGTAATCGTTTAGATTAAATGATAAAAATTTGATGTTAAAAGTTAGATAATCTATGGTAGATATAGGAAATTTACAAATTCATAATTTTACACAATAAAAATAAAGACATTTCCCACGGTTTGAGAAATGTCTTCTTTTTATAATATAGATTATAATAGTTCTTTTCTTAATTCAGCTGGTGACTTTGGTGATAGGTAGCTAAATGGTATATCGAATACTGT
>Ga0209537_1000445_pt1 | contig 50356 bp, 45 predicted proteins | sample BioPla4DNA1_FD_187698 | JGI IMG/M metagenome (GOLD analysis project Ga0209537, IMG submission 187698) | Biogas fermentation microbial communities from Germany - Plant 4 DNA1 (SPAdes) (version 2) | ecosystem: Engineered > Bioreactor > Anaerobic > Digestate | place: Bielefeld, North... | reverse complement strand
TATAAGGACAAGTCAGACAGGGGGACAGGCACCTTGTCTGGTCAAATTAACCAGACAAGGTGCCTGTCCCCCTGTCTTGACCAGAATTTTTTGTTGACTTTATGCGTGTATAAACATAGAATATTATTGTATTTAATTATGATGGAAAAACACAAATTAACTTTTGAATGCTAAAGTGAGGTGAAAAAATGGAGTCTGGCGGCAGTAGTATTGACAATGGTGGAAAACGTATGTATAAGGAAAATTCAATATTGACTATGCCAAGCTCTGTTTTTTTCGATAAGAACCTCATTATACGGCATATGTCATAATAATTTTTGTTTACATACTTTTCCCTGATTTCAAATCACGGTATTATCCACTATTCATTACTGCAAAAATAAAAAAGCAAGGAAATTACTTGATAATATGTGTGCCGGCGTTTAATCATAATGTTAAACCCTGGCATTGGCATTGTTTTTTGTTTTTTTGTGTAATTGTTTATTTTCTTGTTATTAATTTTTATGAAAGCGGAGGTGGTAGTTGTGGATCCTATCCCTTTACCTGCTAATTTAAGCGAAAATATAAATACTAATACAAGAGCCATGACTACTACACGAATGGTGTGGCTCTTTTAAAGGAGGGCTACTAAATGAAAGAATTAATTCTTGAACTTATTGAAAAAGGCAAATACAGCGAAGCAAGAAACAAGCTTATTGATATGAACGAAGTTGATATAGCACAACTTTTGGAAGAACTGGACAAACAAAAGCTGTTAATAATATTCAGAATACTGCCAAAGGAAATTGCAGCAGGCGTATTTTCTTATATATCATATGAGCTTCAGGGATATATTATTGAATCAATAACTGATAAAGAAATAAAAAATATCATAGATGAACTGTTCTTTGATGATACGATTGACTTTTTGGAAGAAATGCCTTCAAACATTGTAAAGAGAGTGCTAAAAACTACTGACGAGGATACAAGAAAACTTATAAACCAATTTCTTAAATACCCGGAAGACTCAGCCGGGAGTATAATGACAATTGAATATGTTGACCTTAAAAAGGAAATGACAGTAGAACAGGCTTTAGAGCACATTAAAGAAACAGGTGTAGACAAAGAAACAATAGACACCTGCTATGTTTTAGACAGTAATAGAATACTGGAAGGTGTAGTAACAATAAGAAAGCTTATATTAAGCAACGGTTCAACCCTTGTAAAAGACATCATGACTAGCGATCCAATATATATAAATACTCATGATGACCATGAAGAGATTGCGGCACTGTTTAAAAAGTACGATTTCATTTCAATGCCTGTTGTAGACAATGAACGCAGGTTGGTAGGAATTGTAACAATAGACGACGTTGTAGATATTATTGATCAGGAGAACACCGAGGACTTCCAGAAGATGGCTGCTATGCATCCTTCTGATGAAGAATATCTGAAAACTAACGTACTGGCATTGGCTAAGCAAAGAATAACCTGGCTTTTGATACTAATGATTTCCGCAACTTTTACAGGCAATATAATTACTAAATATAATGAAGTTCTGCAATCAGTTGTAGTCCTTGCTTCCTTCATCCCAATGCTGATGGATACAGGCGGAAACTCGGGCTCACAATCATCAACACTTATAATCAGAGGGTTGGCGCTGGGTGAAATTAGGACAAGTGATATATTGAAGGTTATATTGAAGGAAATTCAGGTAAGCTTTATTGTCGGGATAACTTTATCTGCTTTAAACTTTTTAAGGATTTACTTTTTGAAAAAAATTGATTTATATATATCCTTAACTGTATGCATAACATTATTCTTTACCATTATAATAGCGAAAATTATTGGTGGCGTGCTCCCCATCCTGGCAAAAAAGCTTAAGGTAGACCCTGCAATAATGGCAAGTCCTCTGATAACAACCATTGTTGATGCTACAGCGCTTATAATATACTTTTCAGTGGCTACAAGGCTACTGCATATTTAACAGAGAACAGAAGACAGGTTGGATAACAGATTAATCATATAGCAGAATGGATAAGCCGGAAGATTTGACAGGATTATACTTCCGGCTTATTTACATTTTTCATGATGAAACAAGCTAGGCAAATCCAAGAAGACGTGCTGCGTTTGCTACAATAAAGCATACTGCAATACCAGCTATTGTGGGTATGGCAAAGGATGCAAACGTCCATTTCGTGCTCTGTGTTTCTTTTTTTATAGTCCAAAGGGTAGTACCGCACGGAAAATGCATCAGAGAAAACAACATAACGCACAATCCTGTAAGCCAGGTCCAGCCATTGGCTACCAGAAGCTGCCTTAAGTCTTCCAGCTCATCCAGTTCCAGCATCGTTCCCGAGGCCATGTAACTCATGATTATTATCGGAATAACTATTTCATTTGCTGGCAATCCAAGAATAAAGGCCATTATAATATAACCATCCATCCCCAACATTCTCCCGAAGGGATCCAGAAAGTCAGCAGCATATGTCAGAAGGCTTATATCGTTAACGGTAATATTTGCCATAATCCATATAACCAGTCCGGCCGGGGCAGCAATTGCTACAGCCCGCCCAAGAACAAACAGCGTTCTGTCGAATATCGAGCGTACCAGAATACGTCCGATCTGTGGCTTACGGTAGGGCGGCAGTTCCAGGGTAAAAGAAGATGGAATACCCTTCAGAATAGTTTTCGAAAGGATTTTTGAAACCAAAAGGGTCATTAATATACCAATCAGGACAACACCTGTGACAGCAAGAGTTGAAACTACAGACTGAAAAGCTCCCCCAACCGCACCGCCGATAAAAATAATACTCATTGCAATAAGCGTTGGGAATCGCCCGTTACAGGGCACGAAATTATTCGTCAGTATTGCAATCATGCGTTCTCTTGGGGAATCGATAATTCTACATCCTATAACCCCTGCAGCATTACAGCCAAAGCCCATACACATGGTCAAAGCCTGTTTTCCATGAGCACATGCCTTCTTGAAAAAATTGTCCAGGTTAAAAGCCACCCTTGGAAGATACCCTAAGTCCTCAAGGAGTGTAAACAGGGGGAAGAAAATTGCCATTGGTGGCAGCATTACCGAGACCACCCACGCAAGAGTACGGAATATTCCAAGAACCAATATATCATGAAGCCATACCGGAGAATTAAAAGAGATAAAAAGCTTCGACAGCTTTTCCTCAATCCCGAACAGAAAATCAGCCAAGAGACTGGAAGGCAAGTTTGCACCTTCAATAGTCAACCAGAAAACAAAAGCCAACAGGGCAAGCATAATAGGCAGCCCGAAAACTTTTGAGGTCAGAATACTGTCAATTTTTCTGTCCATACCATTATATTGTTTGTTTTCGAATGTAACAGTATCACGGCTTAATTCCTCAGCAACCGTTACCAGCCGGGATACTATTTTGTCACGCAGTTGTTCAGGTTCAATACCATTTTCAGTAAGGTATAGTTTTGCTTTATTTAACAGATCAAGCAATTCAATATCATTTAACAGGTCAAAACCAAGGTATTTGTTTATAGAATTTAAAATGGTTTCATCACCATCCAGCAGCTTTAACGCAACCCAGCGGTTATTAATTTTGCCATCTATCATCTGCCAGATTTTAGGCTGTAACATTTTTATGGCCTGTTCAATCGCTTCGTCGTATGTAATTTTTATTGGGTTTAGCGGGATTTCTTTGTTTGCTACAGCGTAAACTGCATCCATTAACTCGTTAAGGCCTTTTTTACTGCGCGCATTTGTGGGAATAGCAGGTACACCAAGGCGTTTGGACAGTTCTTCACAATTTATGCTGATCTTTTTTCTTTTTGCTTCATCGATCAGGTTTACGCAAACTACAACCCTATCGGTAATTTCAAGTGTCTGAAGGACCAGATTCAAGTTTCTCTCAAGGCAGGTGGCATCGGTAACCACAACAACTGCATCCGGATCTCCAAAACATACAAAATCTCTTGCAATTTCCTCTTCCACAGAGTTAGCCATGAGTGAATAAGTACCGGGAATATCCACCATAATAAAATTTCTGTCCTTATGTCTGTATTTTCCCTGGGCATTTGTAACGGTTTTCCCAGGCCAGTTCCCCGTATGCTGGTTCAAACCGGTTAAACTGTTGAAAACCGTACTTTTTCCCACATTTGGGTTTCCTGAAAGTGCTATTACTTTGTCGTCAGGTGTAACCCGCTCAAGTTTCAATTCATTCTGCAATACGCCTGCACCGGTAGACTGGTTTGTAAGCCCCATTTTTAATAATCCTCCTTTAGAATGATTCAAGTTTAAGTCATTTCTACAAGAATTTTATCCGCTTCTTCTGAACGCAAGGCCATTACTGCTCCGCGGATATAATAAGCTGTCGGATCACCCGAAGGACTTTTTTGGACGGCTTCAACAATTGTGTCAGGTATCAACCCAAGGTCCAGCATTCTTCTTCGAATAATTCCATCTGATATAAGCAGTTTCACTTTTGCCTTTTTCCCCAGTGGCAAACATTTTAAAGGAATGGTTTTATCATTCATATCCAACACCTCCTGGTACGCTTTCATATAATTTAGTGGCGTCTAAATTTATTATTCAAGACTAATATATGAAACATAAAAGCCTGATGTTACGAATAAGGTTTTGTATAAATAATTTTTTATTAGTACCAAAGAGGTGTAAATATGAGCAAAAATGACAGGTTCTATACCGTTCGGGGATACCAGTTATTAAACCAGGAAGATAAATCACTAACTTCGGGTATGGAAGATTATTTGGAAATGATATACAGAAATATGGAAAAGGAAGGTTATATAAGAATAAACACTCTTTCCAGGCTTCTGAATGTTAAGCCTTCCTCTGCAACAAAAATGGTTCAGAAGCTTGCAGCGCTTGGACTTGTAGATTACCAAAAGTACGGCATTATCTTTCTTACCGAAGATGGAAAAAAATACGGCAAATTCCTGCTTGACAGGCACAATGTCATTGAAAAATTTTTACAAAATATTGGGATAACCGAAAATCTTCTTTTGGAAACAGAACTTATTGAGCACAGCATCAGTAAAAATACAATGAAAAATATAGATTTACTGAATGGATTTTTCGAAACACACCCCGGGGTTCTCGAAGAGTTCAAAAAATTCAAGGAAATAGCAGGGCATGGGATTGGAAAGACATAAATGGATAAATAATGAAATAGAAAAGTTAGTCAAAGAGTTTCCGTATTTGTTGCCTGGTTTCATCAGGCAGTGTATCCATCAGGTAATTACGGTCTACTGTCTGTTTTTCTCTAAAGGATTGAATAACACTTTCGTTCGTCATTTTTACTTTTTCTCTGAGTTCTGCTGCTGACATCAGAGCACATCCTTCACCTCTGATAATAACCTGTTGTAAACCGTCTGATGTTGCAACAGTTATATCGAATCTCTTCCGATTGTCGTGAGCAAACTTTTCAATGTACTGGTCTGCTGTTTGAGCTTCCCTGGTATATACTACATAGAGATCATCATATTCTATAACTTCTTCAGGATGCCCCTGAACGCGGTAAGCATCAAATACTACGATAATCTTACATCTTTCAACGCTTTGAAATTTACTAAGGCAATCAAGCAGCTTTGACTTTGCGCTGTCCATGTTTTCATTTGCCAAATCTTTTAATTCGGGCCATGCAAAGATAATATTATAACCATCTACAAGAAGATATTCTTCTTTAATTTCTTTAGGCCTGCCTATGTAAACAGCCTGGCTGTAATTTTCCTCGGTAGCAGATTTTCTTCTTTGCCATAAGTTTTTTTTCCCCTGGTTCGCAAAAAAAGTTTTTTCAAGGATTTTATCAACCTCATCAGGAGTAATCCATTTTTCAGGATTGAACAGGTTACGATTCTCATTTGCATCTTCCAGTGAATTATTCTTCGACTTTAAGTAGCTTTCCACATGCATATAGTCTTTAACTTTATCCCAACTGACCACAAAACCGGTACCATTTGCACAGAATATGGAACCTGTTGGGTTTTCTACATCTTTCTCTGAATCGTAGCCAATAGCCTCTATCACTTCCTCAGCATTATGGCAGGGTTCATACCCCTTTAGCGTACAAAACAGTCGTCCCTGTCCCTTTGTGTATGCTGTAACATCTTTCTGATAGTTCTGAAAGGTTGAAACAGGAGCACTGCCGGTAAGAATTGCTATATCATCACTGATTTGTGAAATTTTACATGTGCCATGCAATCTTTCGATGTCTGCCATAGCACGCCCTGCCATTTTCTCCGGAATTTCAAGCTGAAAGGCATAATATGGCTCCAGCAATATAGACTCTGCTTCCTTTAACCCCTGTCGCACAGCACGGTAAGTGGCTTCCCTGAAATCACCGCCTTCGGTATGTTTATTATGTGCCCTTCCTGATACCAGTGTTATTTTCATGTCTGTAATTGGTGCTCCTGTAAGAACTCCTATATGAACTTTTTCCTTTAAATGGGATAAAACAAGGTTTTTCCAGTTCCTGGCCAACACATCGTCACTGCAGTCTACAGCAAATGTAAGGCCGCTTCCCCGCTCTGCGGGTTCCATTAAAAGATGAACCTCAGCGTAATGCCGTAAAGGTTCAAAGTGCCCAACACCTTCCACAGTGTTTGCAATGGTTTCTTTATATACAACCCTGCCTGAATCAAAGGACACATCTATACCGAACCGGTTTTTTATCAAGCTTTGAAGGATTTCAAGCTGTACTTCACCCATTATTTGAACCTGAATTTCCTTAAGATGCTCATTCCAAAGGATACGAAGCTCCGGTTCCTCTTCTTCTATCTCCCTTAGCTTAGGAAGTATCATCCTCGGGTCACAATCTTCGGGAAGTATAATACGGTAAGACAACACAGGCTCCAGAACGGGTGCATATACAGCTTTTTCTTCACCCAACCCTTCCCCGGGTTTGGTCATGCTGAGGCCTGTAACCGCGCAAACAGTTCCTGCTTTTACTTCATTTACCGCTTCATATTTTTGTCCGGAATAAATTCGGATCTGAGTAATTTTTTCTTCCCACCCATTACTGATAACATCTCTTACCTTCAGCTTTCCACCTGTTATTTTCATATAGGTAAGACGGTTTCCCTTTTCATCCCTGCCAATTTTAAATACTCTGGCACCAAATTTTTTCGAATAGGATGGAATTTCAGCATACTTCACAATGCCACGCATAAAGGCTTCAACACCATCCAGTTTTAAAGCTGAACCAAAAAAACATGGAAATACTTTGCGTTTTTTGATAGCTTTTTTGATCTTTGATGTCTCTATATGACCTGTTTCTAAAAAGGCTTCCATTAATCCTTCATCACACATGGCCAACTGGTCGTAAAAGAATTCCGTATCGGTCTGTCCGAATTCTATGCACCGATCGGATAACTGTTTCTTTAGTTCGCTTATCAGTCTGCCTTTATCCATTCTATTAAGATCCATTTTATTGACAAATAAAAAAACAGGTATCCGGTAGATGTCAAGCAGACGCCAAAGAGTTTTGGTATGCCCCTGTATACCGTCCGACCCGCTTATTACTAAAATTGCATAATCCAACACCTGGAGCGTTCTTTCCATTTCGGTTGAAAAGTCCACATGTCCGGGTGTATCTAACAGGGTAATCTGCAGATCATCTACTTTGAATACCGCCTGCTTTGAAAAAATCGTGATTCCCCGTGCCCTTTCCAGCTCAAAATTATCTAAAAAGGCGTCCTTTTTGTCCACCCTTCCAAGTTTCCTAATCCTGCCGCTCAAATATAGTAAACTCTCGGATAAAGTTGTTTTACCGGCATCTACATGTGCCAAAATCCCTATCACCAGTTTTTTCATAATTCGATCCAATTCCCCTGCTGTCAGTATATATATCTATAATACCAGCAAATTCGCAATCTAACAAATTGCTATTATCGCTAACATTACCATGTTTTTCACATAGCCTCACCTTTACATTTACCCAGTTATTATAAAAATTCTCTCATAAATTGCTTTCAGCTGCAGTTTCTCATAGAATACTTCTGCAGCCGGTGAGATTGTGTTGATTAAAATTACACATTGATTCACTTCCGGTCAGGTGCATTTTCCTGCTAACAGTTATTATTGCAGTAAACCTTTACACCCATGCAATATGTGGCTATTACGCTAAAATCGTCATTAAGAATCACAAGATCAGCATCGTTTCCGAACTTAATCTGACCCTTTCGGTTTTCGATGCCCAGAGCCTTTGCGGGATTTAACGTTGCAGCAAGAATTGCATTTTCAACAGAAACAGATGCACAGCCAACAAGAAACCGAATTCCTTCGTTCATCTTTAATGAACTGCCTGCTATAGTGTCGGTACCGAAAATTCGTGCAGTTCCATGCTTGTCCAGCCATACCTTAACATTTGATATATCGTATATACCTTCGGGAAGTCCTTTTACACCAATGGAATCAGTTACCAGAATAATATTTCTGTTGCCTTTTGCATTAAACAGAATTTTTACGACGCCCGGATGAACATGATACCCGTCTGCTATTACCTCTGCATAAGCATTGGTGTTCATTAGCGCGCCCACCACACCCGGTTCACGATGGTGCAGTGCTCTCATGGCATTAAAACTGTGTGTAAAGGAAGATGCTCCATTTGCCAATGCAAGAATTGCATTTTCAAAACCTGCCCCACTGTGGCCTATGGATACTGTAGCTCCATTCCGGCTGGCATATCGGATGAGTGAATAGTCATCATCGTGTTCACAGGCAATTGTGATATATTTTATCAAGTTATCAGATATTTTCTGATATTCCATAAATTCTTCAACAGAAGGAACTCTAAGATGTTCTTTTTTGTGCATTCCCCTGTAGTTGTTGTCGAGAAAAGGGCCTTCAAGATGCACACCTATGATTTCCGCACCGGTATGTCTTTGTTTTCTTACGATGGAAATATTCTTCAATGATTCTATTGTAGTTTCCCTGCTTTGTGTTGTGGTTGTGGGCAGAAAAGCTGTCACTCCCTCAGAAGGAAGGGCTTTAAGCCAGTTAATCAGACCTTCCTGAGAAGGTTCATCGGCGGAATATCCACTCATTCCATGAGTATGTATATCAATAAACCCCGGTACTATTAATTTGCTATCATAGTCTGCATCGGGAATTAATGCTCCATGTGGTGAAATTTTTATAATTTTGTCTTTATCAACATGAATTTGAGCCGGGACAAACTGACCCGAAATGAATACCCTTTTACTTTGGATGATCACCTGTTTCACTCCCTTTCTCACACATCAGCCCAAGTTGAATTTATAATCTAAATATAACATTTTAAGTATATATACACAAATTCTTTATTTTCGACACTGCAGGTCATTTGAAGCTTTTAATGATAGAAAATATTAAGTGATAGGACAGGTTATCTGTATTATCATTTTTATCAAAGTAAAGATTTAATTTTGAGTTTACCTGTAAGGAATTGAAACTGCAACCCAACGGCCTTCTAAGCCGTGGGTCCGGGTTTTTAGCTTACCTGTAGGGATTGAAACGAAGTAATACAACTAAAGCCGAAATATCCAAGAAGGTGTTTAGATTCTTTCTATTTCAGAAATTGAAGCTCTGCAAAAGGATGATTGTTGTTAGTGTCAAATTCTTAGTCTACCTGCAGAAAAGAGGAATTTTACAGCTTTATCACTACTTCATATTGAAAATGAGCTTTATCTGCCTATAATAAATTGAAATTTAATATAATATATGGTAGAATTTACGATAAATATGTTATAATATGCCTATAACTTGCTGCCTGTTATGGAAAATAGATGCGCAACCACCTGTTAGAGGCAGAATGAAGTTGCAGGTTTCGGTTGAGTATCGAAGTCAGAAAGTGCAAAAAATTATGGGAGCGATGGAAAGAAGAATTAAGCAGTTTAACTGGCAGGTTATATGCTGAGAGTATTTAACACCCGCTTTTTATGCACGTTTGACGTAGATTTTGAGCATACCTGTAAAGAATCAGGACAGACAGGATCGTCTGCCCCTATAGCTGGGTGGGCTGTACCTATAATCGCTGGATTCAGGTTCTGGTGTTCAATGTTTGGAGGTGGGAAATAGTTACCCGTCACCTGTAAGAGGTGGGATATTTTTGAGTATCGTTATATATTCGACTGATGGTAAGGTAAACTAATATAATTCGATTTTAATCTTCATTTTGAAATAATTTTGTATTATAATAGAAACAGTTATGTAATTATTACTATACCAATTGTATTGCTGAACTACTATATTGCAGGCGTTCGTAGCAATTCTGGTATAAGGAACGCATGAAGTTACACTATGGCTTATCATAAAGTTTAAATAATCAAAAATAAAATTCTCATATTAAGGAATCATAAGTAGATAGAGATTTTATGATTTCTGAAAAAATAAACAAAGGTGGAAATATGAAGAAAAGAAGAGGAAAAGCACCTAGAACTAAGAAATATGTATCTTTAATGATAGTCCCCCACAATTCGAACAAGATTAAAACCTGGAAAACAACCCGCCCTTTCTTAAAATTGCTCTTTACGATAGCGTTTTTTGTACTGGTAATAAGCTTCCTTTCATTAAGCCTTGCCTATGTTATAAGGGAAAACCAGGAACTGAGGGAAGAATACATGGCCTTAAATTCTTTTCTTGTTGAACAGCAAAACATCGCAATGCAAAATATATCTATTATATCTGAAATAGAAAGTCTTGATAAAATAACCACAGATAAACTAGAGGAGTTTAATTATCAGATTCAAAATATAATAAATAATTATATAGATAAGGAAATAAGAACACTTACAATCAGCCGTTCATCTATTGAGACTAATCCTACAATATCCTTTGTAGGAAAAATATCTGAATTAAGAGCATTGCTGAACTTCTTTGAAGATACTGACAATAAGGAAGACCAGCTTTTTGCTGAGTTGACTGATAAAAAAGCTGAGCTTGAGAATTACCTTAATAGTTTACCCACCTTTTGGCCCACAGAAGGTATTATAGAGTCTGGTTATGGGAACAGGCTTCATCCCGTGTATAAAAGATATCAGCCCCATACCGGGGTAGATATTGGTGGCAAAAAGGGAAATCCAATTTATGCAGCTGCATCAGGTACCGTTATTGCAGCAGGAAAAAACGGTGGTTACGGATATCTTGTGGACATTGACCATGGTAATGGTCTGGTAACAAGGTATGCTCATTGTTCCAAGGTTCTTGTAAGGAAATGGCAGAAAGTTAAAGTTGGAGAAAAGATAGCAGAGGTTGGGGATACCGGAGTTACCACAGGACCCCATTTACATTTTGAAATATTGTTAAATGGAAAACCCATAGATCCGACAATATTTATTGGTACAGGAAAAAATTAAAAGAAGTTGTGGAGGCTGGTAATTATGAAAAAGCGAAACAATGCAGTAATGGATACAATTATTGGAGAACATACAACCATTACAGGAAATATTGAATCTAATAGCCCTGTCAAAGTGGAAGGACGGCTGGAGGGCGATATCAAAGTCGCAGGTGATATTACTGTTCTGGTTAATGCAGTTGTTACAGGGAATATATGGTGTGAAAATATGATTCTGGCAGGTACTGTTACCGGAAATATTTACGCTAAGAATAATCTTCACCTCGAATCAACTGCCCGCCTGAAGGGAGATGTTGAAATACATAGCCTTGTAGCCGATGAAGGCGCTGTCTTTGAAGGAAATTGCAAAATGATTGATCCTCCTTCTGACGAAGATAAAAACAGAAAAAAGAAACTGGACTTTAAAAAAAGTAAACCCTATAACAATATCGTAGAAGAAAAAGAGGGCTAATAGCCCTCTCTTTTTTATAACAAATTTATAACAAACATACGCAATAAAAAATCAGTTTTTAACTTTCTGTTTTTTTCCAGGCCTGTTCAGGTACAATAAAATGGTCATCAAAATATCCATTGCTATCATCGCGACAAAGGTCCAGAAATAATATACCGGCTGATTCAGTTTAAAACCCTGCAATGGTAAAGCCAGTATAAACATTAACGGAAACCCTACAAATATGGCAAACCCACTGCCTAACACAAGGTTCTCGGGCACTCTGGATTTTGAATATGGATCAATCTCCCTAAGCAATGCTATACCTGTCGTTATTGTTCCTGTCCACATACCATATAACGCTATAATATGTTCCAGCTGCTCGTCCTTATAGATCATTTTTCCTAAGTAATAGCAGTAAACCATCATGGAAAGACCGCCCACTGTTGTAATAATTAGAATAGGTATCAGGTTTTCTCTTAAAACGCTTATTGAAACAGCCGCAAGTGAAGCTGTAATCATAAAATCAAAAGCTGCTGATGAGATTCTTTGAAGCAAGTAGTTATCAGCATAGTTATGACGAATAACCCGTTTAACCCGCAATTTATCCATAAAGGTACGTGCTACCAAAGCTACTACAGTTCCAATAACAAAATTAAATCCCCACAGCATTTCTGAGACCGTCTCCCCAAATGTTCCTAGGGGAAACAGAATCTGTGACAGCCCCCATATTAACAGATAAGTCACCAGATAAGCTGAGCCTATGAGAAGAAGCTGAATGGTCAAATCATCAATATGTGTGCTTTTGGGAATTGAAATGGTACGCTTTGTATATTTTTCAAGCTCCATGTCTTTCACTTCATGAATGCTGTATTTTTTCTGGTTTTTATATACTCTTTTAAGCAGGAAGTTAAGAAAAGGAACCCCACCAATTAAAGCCCATAAAAATCCAAAATTTGCAATAGCAAGACCAATATTTGCTCCGTCGGTAAAACCGGCCTCTTCCCATTTAATTCCTACGTTCACTGCCTGCCCCGGACCCTGGGCAAAACCTAACGGTAACATCATACCTAACGGAGGAAATAAATCAGGATAAACAAACTTTACCAAAAGCAAAGAGACAGCTAATCCAATAATCCCCTGAACCATATATGTCTTCACAATAGCATAACCAGTATTGACTATATCGGTATTTCTCTTTTTATTCCTGTCTTTTAAAGCCAGAGCTATGAACCCGATCGCCATCAGATGAGACACTAAATAACCCAGCTCATGCTGGATCCGGCGCAGTGTTTCCTCATCAAGCCATCCAAAAACATATCTTGCAAGCTGCAGGGCTATGAACCCTATAGTACCGGCAAGCATTGAAGTGGGCATCAAATGCTTTTGAAAAATCCTAACCTTAATTTTTAGAGATGTAGCTATGCCAAGACACGCAGCTATCCCCGAAAAATACAAAGCAATAATCCATCCATTTTCCATTGTTAATACTCCCCTATCAAGTTTATTCGCGGATTAAATCTCCGCTTTCAATTTTTATGTCAATTACATAACCCCGGCTCATAATTAAAGGGATGTTAATTATGGTGCGTTTTCTTTGACTTAGAGTTGATATGTAGACGCAATCTCCTTCAACTAATGTGGGATAGCTGATTTTAACATCAATACCTCTTTCTGAAAAAATAATACCCGTCCTGCCAAGAATCATAGTGGCCATTTCTGCGACAGCACTTTTTGCCATATCATTAAGCTCGGAAATCTCTTCTCCCATCATTACGCTGGCGATATATAATGCAACTTTACGTTTTATTGCAAATACGAAACGTCCTTCAAAATCCCCACTCATCCACAAAATAATTGCCATGCTGTCTCTGAGGTTATGGCTGTCAGAAAGTGACAATCTTCCCAATATAACATCTTCCTGCAAAAGGGCCTTTAATATTTTACTTGACGCAATCAAAACGGGATTGATATAATCAACCTTCATATTTCCCCCACTTACTTATCTTATTAATTCATCGGAACATTCTTTATAAAATCTAAATTCTTGCCCCCCACATTAATAATTTTTTGTTTTTATTTACTTTTTAAAACTTATTTTTTTCTCGGTATGATTAATTAATCTGATAATATTGTCTCTGTGACGGACTATTATCAGCACAACCATAATTATGCCTGTAAATATCAATACAACAGGTAAATCAAACAGAGTTGATACAACAGGCCAGGAAATTGCTGCAATCATTGAACCAAGAGAAACATATTTAGTTAATGCAACTACTATTATGAATACAACAAGACATATAAGTGCAGGAAAAGGACTTATATACAGAATTACTGCAAATGTTGTTAACACACCCTTACCGCCCTTAAACCCAAAAAATATCGGCCAGTTATGGCCTAAAACTGCAGCAAAACCTGCAGCATACATTCCAACATAACCATAGTTGTCTATGTGTCCAATAATCAGCTGGCCTATAATACATGCAAGAATTCCCTTTAGTATATCAAGTACTGAAACAGCAACAGCAGCGGCTTTCCCTAACGTTCGGAGGGTATTTGTAGCGCCCGCATTTCCACTGCCATGCATTCTCACATCTTTATTATAAAACAACTTCCCTACAACGAGTGAGCCATTCAGACTACCCAATAAATAACCAATAACTACGCATAAAGCAGTTTTAATGAGCATTGAAATATTCCCCTGCTTTCATACACTATTCTTGCTTTTTTTCTCTAAGAATAAACTGAATAGGTGTACCTTCAAAACCAAAATTAGTTCTTAAAGTATTCATTATATATCTTTCATAAGAAAAATGCATTAAATTCACATCATTAACAAACAAAACAAACTTTGGCGGTCTTATACCTACCTGAGTCATGTAATATATTTTAAGGCGTTTACCTTTATCCGAAGGAGGTTGGACCATAGCCAGGGCTTCATTAAGCACATCATTAAGCATTCCTGTTTGTATTCGGAATGATGCCTGATCAAAAACAAAATCCACAAGTTCAAACAATCTTTCAACCCTTTGCCCTGTCTTGGCAGAAATAAATACTACAGGAGCATAATTCATGAATTCAAGCTTCTGAAGAATATCTTTTCTCATTTTTTCAAGTGTTCCGGTTTCTTTTTCAACAGTGTCCCATTTATTTACCGTAATTATACAGGCCTTGCCCTGCTCATGGGCATAGCCTGCTATTTTCGTATCCTGTTCTGTAACACCATCATTCGCATCAATCATGATTATGCAGACATCTGCTCTGTCAACAGCTGTCCAGGAACGAATTACACTGTATCTTTCAATATTCTCCTCTATTCTGCTTTTTCTTCGAATGCCGGCAGTGTCAATAAAATTATATGTCTTTCCATTGCGTTCCACCAGAGTGTCTATTGCGTCCCTTGTAGTTCCGGGTATATTACTTACAATCACCCGCTCTTCACCTAATATGCAGTTTATAAGAGATGACTTCCCTACATTGGGCTTTCCTATAACAGCAACATTAACAACATCTTCTTCCTGTTCATCATGTAATTCTTCAGGGAAGTATTCGTATACAGCATCAAGCAAATCTCCAATACCAAGCCCATGTATTGATGATATGGGATAAATTTCACCCATGCCCAAATTATAAAACTCATATGCCTCGGGCGGAAGTTCACCAACATTGTCAGCCTTGTTAACAGCAACAATTATCGGCTTTTCAGATTTTCTAAGCATGACTGCCACATCATCATCGGCAGAAGTTAAGCCTGTTTTCATATCCAACAGGAAAATAATAACATCAGCGGTTTCCACAGCCAGTTCTGCCTGACGAAGCATCATCCTTTTTATATAATCTCCGGTAAAGGGCTCTATTCCGCCGGTATCAATAAGCGTAAACTTTCTGCCCCGCCATTCTGCTTCGGCATATATTCTGTCCCTGGTTATCCCCGGTGTATCTTCAGTTATTGATATTCTTCGCCCTGTTATATAGTTGAATAATGTCGATTTACCAACATTAGGTCTTCCTACTATTGCTACAACGGGTTTTGACAAATTCTCAGCCTCCGACATAAAAAATTCCTCATACTATGATAAACGTTTGGCAGAACTCTGTCAACGTTTTAGTACTGTTCGTTTACATTATTTTCCACGCCATCCCCAATTATCCCTGTCTAAATATTTATTATATAATAGTTAAACTGCATTCCATGTCATTTCATCAAAAATCTTCAGGAATGCAGTTTAATTAGAACTGATTGTATATTACAATAGCAAGCAAAAAGTCTTCTACAAGTCGTCAGGAACTAAATCATTACGGATTACATCATCATAATCTTCACGCTTTACAATAAGACGATCTTTACCGTTTTTCACCAGAACAACGGGTGGCTTGCCTATTCTGTTATAATTCATAGCCATTGAGTAATTATACGCTCCTGTTGCAAGTACTGCCAAAATGTCACCGGGCTGAGCTTCAGGCATTTTTATATCTTTTGCTATAAGATCGCCCGATTCGCAGCATTTCCCGGCTATAGTAACTATTTCGGTCTTTGGACTGTTCGGTTTATTAGCAAGTAATGCCGTATACTCAGCATTATACAAGGCATACCGGGGATTATCGCACATTCCCCCATCAATTAGGATATATTTTCTAACGCCCTTTATTTCCTTAATATTTCCCACCCGGTACAGCGTTATTCCTGCCGGAGCTACAATGGACCTCCCAGGTTCCATCAGGATAAAGATATTATTTAAGTTCTTTTCTTTACATATTCTTTTAATCGCTTTTGAAACCGATTCCACAAATAGCTCATATTCCAGGGATTCATCCTTTTCGGTGTATTTAACCCCGAAACCTCCGCCAAGATTCAGTTCGGTCAGTTGAATACCAAGCTTATCCCTTACTTCTGCAATAAAATTCAGTAAAATCCCGGCTGCGAGTTCAAAGGGTTCAAGTTCAAATATCTGGGAACCAATGTGGCAGTGAACTCCAACCACTTCTATATTTTTCATTCTGGAAGCTTTCTCAATGAGTGCATGGGCTTCGCCATTTTCAAGAGCCACACCAAATTTTGAATCAATTTGCCCTGTCAGAATAAACCGGTGTGTATGGGCATCTACACCAGGCTTTACCCGAAACAGTATTTTCACTTTTTTACCCTTACTGGCTGCAATTCTCTCAATATTGTACAGCTCAGTTTCATTGTCAACTACAAAACGGCCCACATCATGGTCTATACCCATTTCGATTTCATCAAGGCTTTTATTATTACCGTGAAAATACACCTTTTCCATTGGGAAGCCTGCTTTTATTGCGGTGTACAATTCACCGCCCGATACTACATCAAGCCCAAGACCTTCCTGTTCTGCAATTTTGCACGCGGCAATTGTACAGAATGCTTTACTTGCATATAATGCCAGACCATTACCGTCATAATATTTATCAATTGCGTTTTTGAATATTCTGCAGTTATTGCGAATAACCATTTCATCCATAACATACAGCGGTGTTCCATATTTCTTTACAAGTTCAACTGAATCGCAACCGCCTATTTCCAGATGTCCCACATCATTGATCTTCAAATTATCCACCATATTTTCACCATTCTACTTATAATTATATATATTGTACCTGAAAACAGCTCATTTATGGCTTCAAAACCATATTTTAAGGAAACCATTTAAAACAGAGTACCGGATATATAATCGGCAAATATGTTTTTTCCATCCTTTCACGCTCTGAAAAACAGTTTAAAATATCTTATCATCTATAATAAATAAATGCAAGTTCTAAAATCAAAACTTGCATTCTTAAAATTATACCTCATTTCACAAAAAAACCCGCATATAAATGCGGGTTTTTAAGTTTATAGACAATTACTTCAATTCGCAGGTAGCTCCAACTTCCTTGAATTTAGCAACCATTGCATCTGCATCTTCCTTGGAAACTCCTTCTTTAACAGTGGAAGGTGCCTTGTCAACAAGTTCTTTTGCTTCTTTAAGGCCAAGGCCTGTCAATTCACGTACAACCTTAATAACCTTAATCTTTTCTGCACCGACGTCCTTCAGAATAACATCAAATTCTGTCTTCTCTTCTGCAGGAGCAGCATCTGCACCACCAGCTGCAGGAGCAGCAGCAACAGCTACAGGAGCTGCAGCAGAAACTCCAAATTCTTCTTCAAGTGCTTTTACTAATTCAGAAAGTTCAAGAACGGTTAAACCTTTAATTTCTTCAATTAAATTTGTAATTTTTTCACTCATTATAATAACCTCCAAATTATAATTCTAATTAAGCTTCAGCTTGCTTTTTCTCTGCAATAGCATTCAATGCCACTGCCAAACCACGAATATTTGCATTCAGAACATTTACGATTCCATACAATGGACCTGCTAAACCACCAACAACCTTTGCCATCAGTTCCTCCCTTGAAGGAAGGCTTGCAATGGATTTAATGCCATTGATGTCAAGAATATTACCTTCTACAACACCGGCTTTAATTTCAAGCTTGTCATATTGCTTGGCAAATTTTGATAATAACTTTGATGGTGCTACCGGATCCTCCATACTAATTGCCATAGCTGTAGGTCCTACCAAATATTCGTCAAGCCCATCATAGCCATTCTCCTTTGCTGCAAATCTGATGATTGAGTTCTTTATTACAGTGTACTCAACACCAGCTTCACGCATTTCTCTTCTTAACTGAGTATCCTGTTCAACGGTTAATCCTCTGTAATCTGCTAAAACAAAAGACTTTGCTTCTTTCATTTTCTGCGAAAGTTCTTCCACTTTAGCCTTTTTTAAGTTAAGGATTTTTTCACTTGCCACCTGTTGCACCTCCTTGCTAATTACTGCACCTGCCAATCAGGTGTTAAGAGCGTATATAAAAACCCTCTGTATTATGGATAACCACAGACATACAGAGGGTGATATTACATAAACCCTTTTACACTTTCACCTCGGCAGGATGATATACGTTACACCATTAAGGTTCCTGCTGTCTATGGTTTGTATTCTGTTTTACAAACAAATGTTATTCTACTACATAAAATATAGTTTGTAAAGAACTTTTTAGTCTAATACCTTCTGCTGGTTGATTTTTATACCGGGGCCCATTGTTGAAGATATAACAACGCTTCTCAAATACTGACCCTTAGCCGCTGCCGGTTTCGCCTTAATTAGCGCATCCATTAAAGTACGGAAATTGTCAAGCAGTTTCTCTGTGCCAAAGGAAACTTTTCCAATGGGGCAGTGAACGATGTTTGTTTTATCAAGGCGGTATTCAATTTTACCGGCTTTGATGTCGGCAATAGCCTTTGCTACGTCCATAGTAACAGTACCGGCTTTTGGGTTTGGCATTAAGCCTTTGGGTCCCAAAAGACGTCCAAGGCGTCCTACAACACCCATCATATCCGGAGTTGCAACAACAACATCAAAATCAAACCAGTTCTCTTTTTGTATTTTTTCTACCAGGTCTTCAGCACCAACATAATCAGCGCCGGCATTTTCTGCTTCTGTTGCTTTTTCACCCTTTGCAAAGACTAAAACCCTAACGGTTCTACCAGTTCCATGGGGAAGAACAACAGCACCCCTTACCTGTTGATCGGCGTGACGGGAGTCAACACCTAAACGAACATGAACTTCCACTGTTTCATCAAACTTAGCCCTTGCTGCTTTTTGTACAATTTCAAAGGCTTCTTTAGGTTCATATAGTATCGCTCTATCTACAAGCTTTGCGCTTTCAAGATATTTTTTACCTCTTTTTTTCATATCCTATCACTCCTTTGTGGTATAATACTCGGGATTTACTCCCTCCCACGTTGTAAGACAGTAATCAGTCTTCAATAACAACGCCCATACTTCTGGCAGTTCCAGCTACCATTCTCATTGCTGCTTCAAGATTTGCCGCATTTAAATCGGGCATTTTAATTTCAGCAATCTTTTTCAGATCTTCTTTTGAAAGTTTTGCTACTTTATCGCGCTGCGGAACACCAGAGCCTTTTTCAATCTTACATGCTCTTTTAATAAGAACAGCAGCAGGCGGTGTTTTTGTTACAAAAGTAAAAGATCTGTCTGCATAAACTGTAATAACAACCGGAATGATCAGCCCGGCATCTTTTGCCGTTCTCTCGTTGAATTCCTTACAGAAACCCATAATGTTAACACCATGTTGTCCTAAAGCTGGTCCAACCGGTGGAGCAGGTGTAGCCTTTCCTGCAGGTATTTGGAGCTTTATATAGCCTATTACTTTTTTTGCCATAATAATCCACCTCCCAGAAAAATTACTGCCTTTTTGGCAGTGTATATCTAAACATCCACATTATTATGTGGAATATAGATTTCAAATTAATTAGTTACAGTTACAGTTTTTGAATTTGTGTAAATTCAAGCTCTACCGGAGTTTCACGCCCAAACATTGAAACCAGGACACGAACCTTTTTCCTGTCCATGCTAATCTCTTCAACAGTACCGATAAAGCTTTCCAAAGGTCCTTCTATAACCCTTACGCTGTCACCAATTTCATAATCAACAACCGTTTCAACCTGTTCCACTCCCATTGCTCGGATCTCTTCTTCAGACAACGGAACAGGTTTTGAACCTGGACCAACAAAACCGGTAACCCCTCTGATGTTACGTACGACATACCATGACTCGTCGGTGATTATCATCTTAACAAGTACGTATCCTGGAAAAACCTTCTTTAGCGTTGCCTTCTTTTTCCCATCCTTTATTTCTATCTGTTCCTCCATCGGAACAACAATATCATGGATAAAATCCTGAAGATGGGGGTTATTCTCAATGATTTTCTCCAGATTCGCTTTTACTTTATTTTCATAACCCGAATAGGTATGCACAACATACCAATATGCTTCTTCAGCCATTACTATACGGAGACTAGCTCCTGCCCTCCTTTTTTAACTCTGCATCTGCCCCGTTTTTAAGCAAACACAAGTGCATATAAAAAACCAAAAAGGGCGTCAAAAAGCCAGATTACGGCACCCACTAAAAGGCATATAACAATCACAGTAAGTGTATAGCTAATTAATTGGCTTCTTGTAGGCCAAATAACCTTTTTCAGTTCACTGCGAACTTCTTTAACAAATTTTACAAACTTTTTATAGACACTAGGCTTTTTCTGTACCTGTTCAGCCATTAAAAACATCTCCTAACTATGATTTACTGCATGCAAGAATAAGTGCCTGCCATTATCTAGTTTCTTTATGCAAGGTATGTTTCCGGCAAAACTTACAATATTTATTCATTTCGAGTCTATCCGGATCATTTTTCTTATTCTTCATACTGTCATAATTTCTTTGTTTACATTCAGTACAAGCCAAGGTAATTTTAACTCTCATTTTCTACACCCCTTATTTATCTGGTCCAAATGTATATTATTAGTTAATTGTGTAAAGGCATATTACTCATGCATAAAATTTCCATGCATAAAAAAAGCCTTATTTGCAAAGCAGGTTTTAGTTTAGCATATTTTAAAACCACTGTCAATACACCAACTTTGGCAATAATTTATTATAACATATTTTTATCTGTAAAACAATCAGCGCTATCTTCGCTTTCGCTATTACTTTACATTGTTTTAATAGCATTTTTCATTGTACGAACATATTCCACAACATAGGGCACACACTCTGAGCCGTATTTCTCTACAATTTTAACAATTGCACTTCCTACAATTACACCGTCGGCAAACTTAGTCATTTTTACAGCCTGCTCAGGAGTTGAAACACCAAAACCAATAGCACAGGGAATATCATTAACAGTTTTTACAAGCTCCACCATTTCCCTGGCTTCATCACCGATATTCTCTCTTACACCAGTCACACCCATCGACGATACGCAATAAATGAACCCTTTAGCCTCTTTTGCTATCATTCTTATCCGGTTTTTCGAGGTGGGTGCGATCATTGAAATCAGATTGATTCCATACTTCGTACAAAAAGGCATTATTTCCCCTTTTTCTTCATAAGGTAAATCAGGAATAATAAGTCCGTCAACACCGGCCTCCTTGCAATTTCTGATAAATTTTTCGGGACCATAACAGAATACCGGATTTACGTATGTCATAAAGGCTATAGGAACCGTACATTTACAGCGAATACGCTTTACCATTTCAAATATTCTATCAACAGTTACTCCACCCGACAAAGCACGTATGTTTGCACCCTGAATTACCTCGCCTTCGGCAACAGGATCGGAAAATGGAATTCCCAGTTCAATTAGGTCGGCTCCTGCCTCGGCCATTTGCAGCACCAACTGTTCGGTGATTTCAATCGAAGGATCGCCCGCGGTTATAAACGGAATAAAAGCCTTTCCATTTGTAAATGCGTTATTTATATTATTCATAGATATCTACCCCCCTGTATCGTGCAATTGCAGCCACATCCTTATCCCCTCTGCCCGAAAGCCCAACTACAAGAATCTGTTCCTTCCCCATCGTTGGTGCAAGTTTCCTGGCATAAGCAACAGCGTGGGCACTTTCAATTGCCGGAATTATACCTTCTATACGGGACAGGTATTCAAATGCCTCTACAGCTTCATTGTCTGTAACTGCTACATACTCTGCCCTGCCGGTGTCATGCAGATAAGCATGCTCAGGTCCTACCCCGGGATAATCAAGCCCTGCTGAAATGGAGTAAACAGGTGCTATCTGCCCATACTCGTCCTGACAGAAGTAGGACTTCATACCATGAAAAATCCCTACAGTTCCGGTGGTTATTGTTGCGGCATTCTTATCTGTATCAATTCCATGGCCTGCAGCCTCACAACCAATAAGACGGATATCCCGATCTTCAATAAAGTCATAAAACAGGCCTATTGCATTACTGCCTCCTCCAACGCATGCGACCAGAGCGTCAGGTAGCCTGCCCTCCATTTCAAGTATCTGCTTTCTGACTTCACAGCCTATAACTTTTTGAAAATCACGAACAATGGTTGGAAACGGATGCGGTCCCATTACAGATCCCAGCACATAATGGGTATCATCGGCACGCCTGCTCCATTCACGGAGTGTTTCATTCACCGCATCTTTCAGTGTTTGTGTACCGCTTGTCACCACATGAACTTTTGCACCAAGTAGTTTCATGCGGAAAACATTAAGCGCCTGGCGATCTGTATCTTCCTTGCCCATGAATATTTCGCATTCCATTCCCATAAGCGCAGCGGCAGTTGCGGTAGCAACCCCGTGCTGTCCGGCTCCTGTTTCGGCAATCACCCGTGTTTTTCCCATGTATTTTGCAAGGAGCACCTGTCCCAGCACATTATTAATTTTATGGGAACCTGTATGGTTCAGATCCTCTCTTTTGAGGTAAACCTTCGCCCCACCCAGGTCTTGAGTCATCTTTTTCGCATAATATAGCGGTGATGGCCTTCCTGCATAATTCATCAATAAGCTGTTGAGCTCTTCTTTGAATTCAGCATCATCCTTTAACCTGTTATACGCTTCTTCAAGCTCAATAACCGCATTCATTAAGGTCTCTGGAATATACTGTCCGCCATGAATTCCAAATCTTCCCTTTACCAATTCATTATCCTCCTCTTTTGATTTTTGATAAGCTTTAAAATTCCTGCAAAACTTACCACAGGATTTTTTACCATCGCTCATCTATTGTTTATTTATTTAATTGTCTTGTAATAGCCACAATCTCCATTATTTTCCCCGGATCTTTATACCCATTGGTCTCAACCCCGCTGCTTACATCAATACAGTATGGGTTGTGGTGCATTATTGCGTGCACCACATTGCCCGGATTAATACCCCCTGCAAGAAAAAATGGCTTGTTAATGGCTGGAATCATAGACCAGTCAAAGGTCTTTCCGGTACCACCGTAATCTTTCTCATGATACGCATCTAACAGCAGGTAATCGCAGGGATAATTCATAGCTTTTTTTATATCTCCCGGCTCTTTAACCCTTACTGCCTTGATGACTTTATTTGTAACATATTTTTTAAGTAGTCTTATGTAATCCTCATTTTCATCGCCATGCAGCTGCACCATGTCAATCATCTGCAGGCTGCATAACTTAATGATCTTTTCAATTTCTTCGTTAACAAATACTCCTACAGCTTTTATGAGAGGGTTCAAACAATTTTTAAGCTCTTTTGCCCTGTTCTCATCAATCTGTCTTTTACTTCTGGCAAAAACAAAGCCAATATAATCAGGAAGAACGGTATTTACCGTATCTATATCCTGTTCCCTTGTTAATCCGCATATTTTGATCTTGGCCACCTTATCCACCCCCGAGGTGTGGTTCATTTTTTTCACCCATTAGTCTTAACAGCATGGCTTTTTTATCCTCACTTTTCATAAGGGCTTCACCAATCAACACCGCATCGACCCCTGCATTTTCAAGCATTGATATGTCCTCCGGTGTTTGAATGCCGCTCTCTGCAACATAGATGATACTCTCAGGAACCAGCTGCCTTAAATTTATGCAGTTTTGAATATCAACCTGAAACGTTTTTAAATTGCGGTTATTCACCCCAATTACCCTTGCTCCTGCTTTAACTGCTGATTTAACTTCATTTTCGGTATGGGCTTCTACAAGAGCTGAAAGCCCAAGCTCATCACATATTTTAATATACTTTTTCAAAGCGTCCGTATCAAGAAGGGCACAGATTAATAGTACCGCATCTGCACCTAAAAGCTTTGATTCATAAATTTGATACTCATCAACGATAAAGTCTTTACGAAGCACAGGTATACTTACTATTTCACTGATTTCTTTCAGATAAATATCGCTTCCTTTAAAGTACTCAGGTTCTGTCAGCACCGAAATGGCACCGGCTCCTGCTTTCTCATAATCATCTGCAATTTTCAGATACGGGAATTCCTGAGCTATTATTCCCTTTGACGGTGAGGCTTTCTTTACTTCACATATGAAGGATATCCCTTTGCTCCTCAAGCTTTTTTCAAAAGCAAAGTCTTCACGACTGTGAAACCTTTTAGCCTTTCCATTATAAAAAACCTTAAGTTTTAACTCATCGAAACAAACTCTCTTTTTAGCCATTTCCACCCTCATTGTGGTGGATTGTACCAGGGCTTTAAGAATCATATTTCCACCGACCTTCTTCTAATACTCCTCGTTGGATAACTTTATAAACTTGTTTAACTGTTCCATTGCCCTGCCACTGTCAATTGTATCCTGCGCCATTTTCACACACTCTCTCATGGTAATATTATTGTAAAACATATACAGGCAGACTGCAGAGTTCAGAAGTACAATATCTCTTTTGGGACCTTTTTCGCCACTTAAAATTTTCCTGGTAATCTCAGCATTTTCCTCAGGACCGCCACCTATTAAATCTTCGGGTTTGCAGTATTCAAAGCCAAACTGGCGGGGATCCAGAAAAAAGCTGTTTAAATACCCGTTATTTACCTCGCAGACAGTGGAGGAAGTGGTTAGGGATATTTCGTCAAGGCCGTCATGTCCATGCACTACCATGGCCTTTTTTACACCAAGGTTTGAAAGTACCCGGGCAAGAGGTTCTACCAGGTTCTCATCATAAACGCCCAGTAATTGTAAGCTTGCATTTGCCGGGCTTGAAAGCGGCCCTAAAATATTGAAAATGGTGCGTACCCCAAGTTCTTTTCTTACAGGTGCGGCATATTTCATTGAGGGATGGTAGTAGGCAGCAAACATGAAGCAAATTCCTATTTCCTTCAAAATCTTTTCGCTCTTTGAAGGTGGAATATCTATTTTCACGCCTAAAGCTTCCAGTACATCGGCACTGCCACATTTGCTTGAGACACTCCTGTTGCCGTGCTTTGCTACAGGCACACCTGCAGCTGAAATTACAAAGGATGAAACTGTGGATATATTAAATGTGTACGACTGATCACCACCGGTACCGACAATATCCAGAACATCACCGTCATATTTTAGTTTTGTGCCGCATTTTCGCATAATCGTGGCACAGGCTGTGATCTCATCTATGGTTTCACCCTTCATTCTCATGGCGGTAATGAAGGATGCTATCTGTGCATTTGTCGCTTTTCCATTCATAATCTCATCCATTACCGACTTAGTCATTTCGAAAGACAGATTTTCCCTGTTCAATAATTTCTGAATTGCTTCCTTTATCATGATACTTCACCACCAATCTGCAAAAAATTACTTATTATGACTGCTCCATGTGGCGTTAATATAGATTCGGGATTGAATTGAAGGCCGAATATCCCGTAATCTCTGTGTTTCACTCCCATTACTTCGCCCTCTTCAGCTTCAGCAATCACCAGAAGTTCATCTGGAAGGGACTCTTTCTTAACCATCAGAGAGTGGTACCGTGCTGCCTGTATTATGGGAGGAAGACCTTTGAATACACTGCTTCCATTTGCAATATGTATATTGCTTTGCTTTCCGTGCATCAATCTCTTTGATGGAACAATAGAAGCGCCAAACACCTCACATATTGCCTGACAGCCAAGACCTACACCGAGAATGGGAACCATTCCCTTCATTAATCTGATAATGTCCTCGCAAATGCCGGCATTTTTTGGATGGCCTGAACCTGATGAAATAATAATATGGGAAGGACTTAACTTTCTTATTTCTTCAACAGTCTTCTCATCATTCCGTATCACTCTGACATCCCTTCGGGTGTTTCTCGCAAGCTGCACCAGGTTATAGGTAAAACTATCATAGTTATCTATTATTAATATCATCACTGTTCCACCTCGCTTGCTTTAATAATTGCCTCTATAACGGCTTTGGCCTTGTTTTCAGATTCTTTAAACTCCTTCTCAGGAATGCTGTCTGCCACAATTCCTCCACCAGCCTGAATATAGACCCTGTCATTTTTCTTTACTGCCATGCGTATCGCAATACAGATATCCATATTACCCGTAAAGTCTATATAACCTATCGCTCCACCATATATTCCCCTGGGTTCTTTCTCAAGCTCTTCAATAATTTCGCATGCACTAATTTTAGGTGCTCCAGACAGGGTACCTGCCGGCAGAAGTGCCGCAACCGCATCAAAGGCGTCTTTTCCGTCTTCTATATAACTTTCCACTTCTGAAGTAATATGCATAACTTTTGAGTATCGCTGTATCATTTTGTAATTTGAAACATGCACACTTGAATTTTTAGATATTTTCCCCAAATCATTTCTGGCAAGGTCAACCAGCATATTATGTTCTGCCAGTTCCTTTTCATCTTCCAATAGTTCCTTTTCCAGTGCCTTATCCTCCTCAATATTCTTTCCACGAGACCTGGATCCGGCAATCGGAAGGGTTGTTAATTTGCCATTTTGTAATCTAACCAGGGTTTCAGGGGATGTACTGATAATCTGAACATCGTCCTTTTGCATAAACACCATGTATGGTGAAGGATTAGTTGTCCTTAATACACGGTATGCATTCAGAAGGCTGTCTTTATACTCGGTTTCAAAACGTCTGGAAAGTACAACCTGATATACCTCTCCATTTTTTATATACTCTTTTGCTTTCTCAACCATATCACAATATTCTTCCTCGGACACATTACAGGTAAAACATGGTTTACTTTCCATTCCGGATTTGGATACCGTTGTCTGTTTGGTAATCAGTCCGGCTATTTTATCAATATCGGTAAGGGCTTTATTGTAATTTGCTTCAATATTATCGGTAGACATGTTTACAATTATGTTAATCTTTTGCTTCAGATGATCATAGGCGATTACCTTTTCAAACAGCATAAGGTCAAAATCATTGAACTCACTGCTCCTGAGTTTTAAAACCTGTTCTGCATATTTTATCATGCTGTAGGAAAAATACCCTACAAAACCTCCTGTAAAAGGGGGGATTCCTTTAAGCCTTGGTGACTTATAATTTGCAAGGTAGGCCCTTAGTTCTCCAAGGGGGTCTGGTGAACTCAATACTTTTTTCTCTTTACCATCAAATATTATTTTTCCATTTTTACATGTAACGCTTGCAACAGGATTGAAACCAAGAAAAGAGTATCTACCCAATTTCTCGCCGCCTTCAATGCTTTCAAAAAGATAGTACCTGTCACTTATACTGGAAATCTTTTGTAATAGTGCTATGGGAGTTGTAATGTCTGCATAAATTTCTTTGCAAACCGGAATGATATTGTATTCTTTTGCCAGTTGCTCAACTTCATTATAATCAGGAATTATCACAGTTTTCACCCCTCTTAAATTTAATAAGTTTTATATCATAACAGCGCGCTGTATATCCAAAATAGAGTATAAAAAAAGCTTTTATCCCAACTAAGGGACAAAAGCTCCAGCTTCTGCGGTACCACCCAAATTGACGTATTTCTACGCCCACTCATTTTTGCATACTAACATATGCATCCAGCTGATAACGGGCAGGCCCCCCGTAAGCGCCTACTTTCTTTCGATTTCGGGCTTCCCTCACAAGTCCATTCGGAATAAGCTTGCAGCCGTATCTCACCAACCACGGCTCTCTGAGTGCAAGTGATTATTCTTACTACTCTTGCTCTGCGGTTTATGTAATATTTGCTTTTTTTCACATCTTAAATCATTTTTTTGATTGTAGCACATCTGATTTTCCTTGTCAATTAAAATTTTCTGACTGGTTTATGATAATGTCCCGTTGCACCACATGAGGTTTTGCCTGATTCACTCTTTGGTGTTTTTTCAAGCAGATAATTAAATGTAAAAAGGGCGCTGTCAATATATTTACGACAGTACCCTTATGGTATTTAAAGTTTATTAATTTCTTGGATTCCTTATCTGAGCCTGAGCAGCTGCCAGCCTTGCTATAGGCACTCTGAAAGGTGAACAGGAAACATACTGTAAGCCTGCATTATGGCAGAATTCAATTGAGGAAGGATCTCCTCCATGTTCACCACATATACCCATTTTAATATCGGGTCTGGTCTTGCGTCCTCTTTCAGCCGCAACCCTTATAAGTTCACCTACACCTGTCTGGTCAAGTCTTGCAAAGGGATCAAACTCATAAATCTTCTTATTATAGTATTCTTCAAGGAATTTCCCTGCATCGTCTCTGCTGAAACCAAAGGTCATCTGGGTTAAATCGTTGGTTCCGAAGGAGAAAAACTCAGCTTCTTTTGCTATCGCATCGGCGGTAATTGCTGCACGTGGCACCTCTATCATTGTACCAACAAGGTACTTAAGTTCTGCGCCTGATTCCTTAATAATCTCGTCAGCAATCTTAACAACAACATCCTTAACATACTTCAGCTCTTTCACATCGCCTACTAAAGGAATCATTATTTCAGGTATAACATTCAGACCTTCCCTGCTTACATTTATAGCAGCTTCAATAACCGCTCTTGTTTGCATTTCAGCTATTTCAGGGTAACTAACAGCCAAGCGGCATCCCCTGTGACCCAGCATTGGATTAAATTCATGAAGCTCTGCAACAATTGCCTTTAATTCATCAGATGGTATTCCCATTTCTTTTGCCAGGGCTTCAATATCGTCCTGTTCCTTTGGCAGAAACTCATGCAGCGGAGGATCAAGGAAACGGATTGTGACAGGATATCCTTTCATTGCTCTGAACAGCTCTTCAAAATCTGCCCTTTGCATTGGCAGCAGCTTATCAAGAGCCTTTCTTCTCTGCTCTTCTGTGCGGGCTACGATCATTTCTCTCATTGCACCAATTCTTTCGCTGTCAAAGAACATATGCTCGGTACGGCATAACCCAATACCTTCAGCACCAAAATTCAAAGCCTGTTCTGCGTCTTTAGGAGTATCGGCATTAGTCCTTATTTTCAAAGCCCGGACTTCATCGGCCCACTGCATCAGAATTTCAAAATATCCTGTCATTTCAGGAGGTACTGTTGGCAATTGTTCACCATATACATTACCGGTAGAACCGTCAAGAGAAATCCAGTCTCCTTCTTTAAATCTGTTTCCGTTTTTATCAATAAAATATCCTTCTTCTTCGTTTATTATAATATCACTGCATCCGGCAACGCAGCATCTGCCCATACCTCTTGCAACAACAGCTGCGTGGGAAGTCATTCCGCCACGGCCTGTTAAAATACCCTGAGAAACGTGCATTCCTTCGATGTCCTCAGGGGATGTTTCGACACGAACAAGTATCACCTGTTCTCCTTTATTAGAAGCCTTTGTAGCGTCTTCTGCAGTAAAATAGATCCTGCCTGTAGCAGCACCCGGAGATGCAGCCAGACCCCTGGCAATGGGTTTCGCAGCTTTTAATGCCTTAGGTTCAAACTGTGGGTGAAGAAGCGTATCCAGTTGCTTTGGATCAACTTTCAGCAAAGCTTCTTCTTTTGTTATCATATTTTCATTTACAAGATCAACTGCAATCTTTAATGCTGCCTGAGCAGTTCTTTTTCCGTTTCTTGTCTGAAGCATAAAAAGCTTTCCGCGTTCTATTGTAAACTCCATATCCTGCATGTCACGGTAGTGATCCTCGAGCTTTTTAGCAATTTCAACAAACTGGTTATATGCTTCGGGATTTATCTCTTTTAATGTATCAATTGGCTGAGGGGTCCTGATACCCGCAACAACATCCTCACCCTGAGCATTCATCAGGAATTCACCATAGAGCTTTTTCTCACCGGTAGATGGGTCTCTTGTAAATGCAACTCCTGTACCCGAATCTTCACCCATATTACCATATACCATTTCCTGGACATTTACTGCTGTTCCCCAGTCAGAGGGAATATCATTAAGTCTTCTGTATACAACTGCTCTTTCGTTTTCCCATGAGCGAAATACAGCTTTAACTGCCTCCATTAGCTGAACTTTGGGGTCTTGTGGGAAAGGCTCACCCATTTCTTCTAAATACAGCTCTTTAAACTGATGGACAAGCTTTTTCAAATCATCTGCATCCAGGCCGGTGTCAGCGGTAACACCTTTTTTCTCTTTCATTTCATCCATTAATTTATCAAATTTTGCTCTTTCGATTTCCATAACAACATCGGAAAACATCATAATAAAACGCCTGTAGCTGTCGTATGCAAAACGTGGGTTTTGAGTTAAATTTGCCAGTCCTTCAACCACTTCATCATTCAAGCCAAGATTCAAAATGGTATCCATCATACCAGGCATTGATGCTCTCGCACCAGAGCGCACAGATACAAGAAAAGGATTTGAAGGATCACCGAATTTCTTGCCTACTATTTCCTCAGTTTTTGAAAGGCTTGCATATATTTCATCCTCTATTTCCTTCGCAATTACCTTTCCGTCCTGATAAAAACGTGTACATGCTTCGGTAGTGATTGTGAAACCTCTCGGCACAGGAAGGCCAAGACTTGTCATCTCAGCAAGGTTTGCGCCCTTACCCCCAAGTAGTTCTCTCATTGAAGCGTTACCCTCACTAAATAGATACACATATTTCGCCATATAATATTCCCTCCTAAAACTCCTCTATATAGAAGTTTTTATTACGCCCTTATGTAAGGTAAGTATTGCCATTTGCTGGCTCACCGTTCCATTCGTTTCCTGATAAAGCTAAATATATCCAATTAACAATAATAACATAAGAAAGATTTACTGTAAACTAATAAAAACTTAAAATATATATAAGGGCTTTAGGGTAAGACAAACTTATCTGCAAAATAACCCCCTAAGTCTTCAATGGGTATTCTTATTTGTTCCATTGAATCTCTTTCCCGGATTGTTACTTTTTTATCATCAACCGATTCAAAGTCAAAGGTAATACAATAGGGAGTACCAATTTCGTCCTGGCGGCGGTAACGCTTTCCAATACTTCCGGTGTCATCATATTCGCAGTTATAATATTTAATCAGTTCTTCATAAATCTTAAATGCATGGTCCCTAAGCTTTTTTGACAGGGGCAGAACTGCAATTTTAACCGGAGCCAGAGCGGGATGAAAACGTAATACCGTACGGGTATCGCCCTCGCTTACTTCTTCCTCATCGTAAGCTTCGCACAGAAATGCCAGTGTTACTCTGTCAACACCAACTGAGGGTTCCACGCAATAAGGTATATATTTTTCGTTTGTTATTGGGTCAAAATAACTCATATCTTCTTTTGAATGCTCCATATGCTGTTTCAGGTCAAAATCGGTCCTGTTGGCAATTCCCCATAACTCGCCCCAACCGAACGGGAACTTATACTCTATATCGGTAGTTGCCTTACTGTAATGGCTGAGTTCTTCTTTTGAGTGATCTCTCATTCGAATGTTTTCTTCCTTGATATTTAATGACAGTAACCAATTACGGCAGAATTCTTTCCAGTATATAAACCATTCCATATCCTTGCCTGGCTCACAGAAGAATTCCAGTTCCATCTGCTCAAATTCCCGTGTCCGGAAAATAAAATTACCAGGAGTTATTTCGTTCCTAAAGGACTTACCAATTTGTCCAATTCCAAATGGAAGCTTTTTCCTGGTAGATCTTTGAACATTCTTGAAATTTACAAATATTCCCTGGGCTGTTTCGGGCCGAAGGTATATTTCGTTTTTAGAATCTTCGGTAACACCCTGAAAGGTTTTGAACATAAGATTAAATTGTCTGACAGCGGTAAAGTCTTTTTTCCCGCAGTTCGGACATGGTATTTCATTATTCACAATATATTCTGAGAGAGCTTCGTTGCTCATTCCGTCAACTATCATTTCAACATTGTTTTCTTTGTTCCAGTCTTCAATAAGATTATCGGCCCGGTGCCTGGTTTTACAGTTGCGGCAATCGGTAAGGGGATCTGAAAATCCACCTACGTGGCCTGAAGCAACCCAAACCATAGGGTTCATTAATATTGCCGAATCCAGCCCAACATTATAAGGATTTTCCTGGATAAATTTTTTCCACCATAGTTTTTTTACATTATTCTTAAGTTCCACACCCAGAGGTCCATAATCCCATGTATTTGCTAAACCATCATAAATCTCCGAGCCTTGAAAAATGAACCCTCTGTTTTTTGATAAGGCGACTATTTTTTCCATTGTTTTTTCAAAAGCCATATATTCTTCCTCCCGATAATATCTTAAATACTATTGTGTATCACTTGATCGTTTTATTCTTCTATATTTGATCTTTCCCTCATTTATTTCATTTATTGCTGTAGCAACATCCTTATCGAAGGTTTTAGCAGTTAAAGGCTGTGTTCCTTCGTTAAGCATCCGCGCTCTTTTAGCAGCTACGTTAACTAAAACATAACGGTTTTCAACCTTTTCCAAAAGCTCAGCTATTGACGGTTTTATCACCCATTATCACTCCTTATACATTTATTTATTATTTAATCGATTACGTTCCTTTTCAATAATCTCAAGTAATTGATTTGCCGAATCTTCCACCGATTCATTTTTAATTACATAATCGTATTTATCAAGGTGTTCCATCTCTTTTATTGCTCTTTCCATACGCCTCTCTATAACTTCAGGAGGCTCGGTTCCTCGCTTTATTATACGCTGCCTTAATTCTTCAAGGTTTGGTGGTGTAATAAATACCGAAATGCAGTCGGGATATTGTTTTTTTACATTATGTGCACCTTCAACTTCAATTTCAAGGAGAACAATATGACCTTTTTTTAACTCCTGTTCAATATACATTTTGGGTGTACCATAATAATTACCACAATACTCAACCCATTCCAGCAGAGCATCCTCCCGTATCATCTCCAAAAACCTTTCGCGGGAGACAAAGAAATAATTCACACCATCTGTTTCCCCGGGTCTTGGGCATCGCGAAGTTGCCGAAACAGAAAAAACAATATCCTTGTTTCTTTCCCGTGCAAGAGAAACAACGGTTCCTTTTCCGACCCCCGCAGGCCCGGACACTACAACCAGCAGACCAGAATTCATTCATTAACCTCCTGCTCGACCTCATCAATAATTGCATTATTAATTGCCTTGCCCCCAAGCCTGTGAGCAACCGTTTCAGGCTGAACTGCCGAAAGAATAATATGATCACTGTCTGTTACAATTACTGCGCGGGTTCTTCTGCCGTAGGTTGCATCAATCAGCATACTGCGTTCTCTGGCTTCCTGAATGATTCTTTTTATAGGTGCTGATTCAGGACTTACAATAGCAACAATTCTATTGGCAGCAACAATATTTCCAAAACCGACATTTATTAATCTCATATCTTACTCCTCCATATTGCCGAGGTTATTATCAATCATTCGACATTTTGTATTTGTTCTCTTATTTTTTCAATTTCGCTCTTTAATTCAATAACATTTTTTGTAATATTTAAATCATTTGCTTTTGCCCCTATGGTATTTACTTCCCGGTTCATTTCCTGAAGCAGGAAATCCAGCTTTCTACCTACCGGCCCTTCCATGGTCAGAATATCCATGAACTGGTCTATGTGACTTTTTAAGCGTACCAGTTCTTCATCAATGCTGCATTTATCAGCAAATATTGCTACTTCCATTGCAAGGCGTGATTGATCTACAACATCACCGGTCATTAATTCCTGAATTCTGGCTGTGAGCTTCTCTTTATATTCATCAACAACTAAAGGTTCGCGTTCCTTTATCTTTAATCTGTAGTTTTCTATATTATTACAAATGTCAACGAGGCTTGCTTTTAGTTTTTCTCCCTCGGCTTCGCGCATTTCAATTAAAACGTCTAATGCCTTGTTAACTGCCTGTTCTAAGATAGACCAGACCTCTTCCGAGTTCTCCTCTTTCTTCTCGATTCTGAGGATTTCAGGAAATCTTGCCAGGGATAAAGAAGAAATATCATCCCTTAACTGAAGTTCCTCTGCCAATTTACTCATTGCATTATAATATTCCAGGGCAAGATTTTTATCAAGTATAACCTTTTTAACTCCTTCACCAAGGTTCTCCCAGTTTAGAAAAACATCCACCTTACCCCTGTATATACGATTCATAATCAATGAACGCACTTTATCTTCAAAACAACTTAATTGTCTGGGCATTCGTATATATATATCACAATATCTATGGTTTACTGTTTTTATCTCAACATCCATGCATACCAAGTCATCCTGGTACTTATAATAACCGTACCCGGTCATACTTCTAATCATGTCATATCCTCCAGAGCCCTAAACATTCTCGGGTGCTTAAATACGCCAAAAAGAGCACATCTGATTAAAACGCCAATACGTTATTTATGGTCTGATAAACTCTATATTTTTCAAAAGGCTTAACAATAAAGTCTTTTGCACCATGTCTTATGGCATCGATAACCATTGACTGCTGCCCCATTGCTGAAACGACTATCACCCGAGTTTTGGGGCTTGCTTTCAAAATTAGTGGCAAAGCTTTTATTCCATCCATTTCAGGCATGGTTATATCCAAAGTCATAATATCAGGTTGATATTTCCGTGCAGCTTCTATTGCTTCTTTTCCATTAGAGGCTTCAGCAAGCACAGTATATCCTTCAACCTGCTCTATCATTTTACGAATAAGTGTCCTCATAAAAATAGCGTCATCTACTATAACAAACGAAATATTCGTCATAAGTCAAACTCTCCCATTTCGTACATGATGATAGATAAGGCTGCTATTGAAGCAGTTTCGGTTCGTAGAATTCTTTTACCCAACCCCACAGGAATAATATCATAATTTTTCGCAAGGTTAATTTCTTCTTCTGAAAAACCACCCTCAGGCCCAATAAAAACGCCTATGGCTTTAACACAATTAATATTATAACATTTAAGCAAATCTTTCAAACATTTTTCAGATTCATTTTCATATAAGAAAACCGGAATTGACAAGCCATTGGACTCATTTAAAGCCATACTGTTCCAGGCTTCCAAAGCCTGGTTATATTCCAGTGGTTTTTTAACCTCGGGAATAACAACACGCCCCGATTGTTTACATGCTTCCCGGGAAATTCTGTTCCATCTTTCCAGTTTTCCGTCAGTATTTTTGCTTTTACTGCGGACTACAGAATACCTTGTAAACATTGGGATTATCTGGTACACTCCCAACTCCACTGTTTTCTGAATAATCCATTCCATTTTATCAGACTTTGGCATTCCCTGAAACAGGATAACCCTTGTCCTGGGTTCGGTGTTGGGTTTAAAGGTTTTAATTATTTGCCCTATGGCCTTATTTTTTTCAATCGAAATAAGCTCAACTTCATGTTCAAAACCTGTACCATCAAAGACCAGTAATTGATCCCCGGCTTTAAACCTGAGAACTTGAACCATGTGTTTTAAATCTTCTCCTGAAATGTATACGGTATCATCTTTTATTGAATCGGGTGAAACTAAAAACCTGTGCATATCCGCATTGCCACCCACTCGCCATCCTTTTTTTCCTGAATTAAACGATAACCATGCTCTTCTATAGCCTCTACAACTTCATTACGCCTGTCGGAAATAATACCCGATAAAAGTATATTTGTACCGGCACTGCTGTATTTTTTTAAATCTGGCAGCAATGACAGGATTATATCTGCAATGATATTAATTACTATAATATCGAATTTTCTTATTTCTATGTCCCTTAACTCTCCATGGATTACACGTACCACATCTGAAACATGGTTCTGTAAGACGTTTTCACAACAAGCACGGTATGCTGCATCGTCTATGTCGACGCAGGTTACTTCCCCTGCTCCAAGTTTCGCAGCAATTATCCCCAAGATTCCAGTGCCACAGCCTAAATCTAAAACACGCTCATTACCCTTTACAAGTTCATCAAGAAAAGAGGCACACATCCTTGTTGTTTCATGAGAGCCGGTTCCAAAGGCCATTCCAGGCTCAAGCTCAACAATTACTTCATTATCTGCGTGGGAATAATCTTCCCACGTTGGCTTGATAACAACCCTTTTTGATATTTTGAAAGTCTTATAATGCTTTTTCCAGTTATCCTTCCATTCAGAATCATCGCGCATGTTAAATTCACATTCAGGTATCCGATTCAGATACCTGTGAAATTCTTCATGAAGCCTCGTTTTTAGAACCTCAGCGTTATGCTCCGAACTGAAGTAAGCCCTGATAATAACCTTATCGCCGTACTTTTCAATTAAACCATCATCAGCATAATCAAGATACCTGTTTTCATGAAGAACTTGCTTGAAAGCTTCGGGATCCACTATTTCCAACCCTTGAATTCCCTGGTCAAGCAAAATCTGGGATACTGTTTCCTGAAATTCAGGTTCTACGGTAACTGCTACTTCCAACCACTCCACAAGAATACTCCTTCTCACACCTGTGAATAATTCTACACGAGTTTATTATTGGAACAAATCCTTCATTTTTTTAAAGAAAGTTTTTCTTTGCTGAAAGACTTCATCCCCACTAATCTCTGCAAACTGCTTTAACAGCTCCTTCTGCTTCGCAGAAAGCTTTGTTGGCACTTCTACAGTAACTTTAATAAACTGATCACCTTTCGCATTGGATCGTAAATGTTTAATGCCTTTGTTTTTCAGTCGGAAAACCGTTCCCGTCTGCGTGCCTTCGGGTATGTTGTATTTCATGGTACCTTCAAGGGTAGGAATCTCCAATTCGGCACCTAAGGCTGCCTGGGTAAAGGTAATGGGTATTTCACATATCACATTAAACCCGTCTCTTGTGAAAATGGGATGTGGCTTAACCCTTATATTGACATATAAGTCTCCGGGCGGGCCACCTCTCATGCCAGGCTCCCCTTCCCCGCGCAAGGATATAGTCTGTCCATTGTCAATGCCTGCAGGTATTTTTATACTAATCCTGGAAGTTTTCTGAACTCTTCCGTTTCCACGGCATTCACCACATGGATCGGTTATTACTGTTCCCTCGCCACGACAAACGTCACAAGTCCGCATATTCACCATTTGTCCAAAAGGGGTAGACTGTACATGCCTGATCTGACCTGAACCATTACAGTGCTTGCATGTTTCAGGTGTCGTACCGGGCTTTGCTCCTGAGCCACCACAGACATGGCATAATTGCATTCTGCTGATATTGATCTCTTTTGTTGCTCCAAAAGCAGCCTCAGTAAAGCTGATTTCAAGCGTGTATTTTAAATCGGAGCCTCGTTGCGGTCCCGACCTTCTCCTCGTACTTCTTCCGAAGGGCGAACCTCCAAAAAAAGTATCGAAAATATCTTCGAAACCAAAATCAAAGCCTCCAAAACCACTGAAACCTTCAAAACCGGTCCCATTAAGGCCAGAATGACCAAATCTGTCATATTGCTGCCTTTTTTGGGGGTCGCTTAAAACCGCATAGGCTTCATTAATCTCTTTAAATTTGGCTTCAGCTTCTTTATTATTAGGATTCATATCCGGATGGTATTGCTTGGCAAGTTTTCGGTATGCCTTTTTTAACTCTGTTTCATCAGCATTGTGGCTTACTCCCAGCACTTCATAATAATCTCTTTTTTCAGCCAATTAAACCAACCCCCACAGCTGTTTTACTACCAAAGTAACTTCAAGATTATACCATACTTGAAAAACACCTTCAACTAATACAATTCCCCGTTTGTTTAAAGTTTCGGAATAATGTAAATAGTCCATATCACAGCAACGAGTCAAAGGAATGCCTTTGACTCGTATACCCTGTTTCTGTCATTATAACTTAATAATGCTCTCCCGTTTCTTTGTCATACTTTATAATCACTTTTCGTCGTTTTCTTCATCAACCACTTTATAATCGGCATCATATACATCGTCCTGGTTGCTGCTGCCTGCCGCATCTCCTGCACCCGGGTTAAATCCGCCCGCCTCAGGCCCTGCAGCTCCAGGATTTTGCTGATATATTTTTTGTGAAACTGCATAGAAAGCCTGGGAAAGTTTTTCTGTTGCATCTTTAATTGCCGCTGTATCGTTACCTTTTACAACTTCCCTTAAGTTGTTCAGTTCGGCTTCTATGTTAGACTTATCGGCAGGATCAATCTTGTCTCCCAGTTCTTTCAGCGTTTTCTCGGTCTGATAAATCAACGAATCAGCCTGGTTCTTCGCTTCAATGCTTTCTTTTCGCTTCTTATCTTCTTCAGCAAACCTTTCAGCTTCCTTAACCGCTCTTTCAATTTCGGCCTCTGACAGATTTGTAGATGCTGTGATGGTTATCTTCTGCTCATTACCCGTACCAAGGTCCTTCGCAGAAACATGAACAATTCCATTTGCGTCTATATCAAAAGTAACCTCTATCTGAGGAACCCCTCTCGGAGCAGGTGGTATTCCTGTTAACTGGAAATTACCAAGCAGTTTATTGTCTGCCGCCATTTCTCTTTCACCCTGGAATACGCGAATATCAACACTGGTCTGACCATCTGCCGCCGTTGAGAATATCTGGCTCTTTTTGGTGGGTATAGTGGTATTACGTTCGATTAACTTTGTAAATACACCACCAAGAGTTTCAATACCAAGAGAAAGCGGAGTAACATCAAGAAGAAGAAGGTCTTTTACTTCTCCCGAAAGAACACCGGCTTGAATAGCAGCACCAATAGCAACACATTCGTCGGGGTTAATACCCTTGAATGGCTCCTTACCAAGGTACTTTTTAACAGCTTCCTGAACTGCAGGAATTCTGGTCGAACCTCCAACCAGCAGAACTTTATCTATATCTGATGGCGAAAGCTCAGCATCAGCCAATGCTCTTCTGGTAGGCTCCATGGTTTTTTCAACCAGGTCTGCCGTTAACTCGTCAAATTTTGCTCTGGTAAGTGTCATGTCCAGGTGCTTAGGACCATTCGCATCCGCAGTAATAAAAGGAAGATTAATATTAGTGGTGGCAACTCCGGACAATTCAATCTTTGCTTTTTCAGCAGCTTCCTTTAAGCGCTGTGAAGCCATTCTGTCAGCTCTTAAATCAATACCCGTATCCTTTTTAAACTCGTCAGCCAGCCAGTCGATAATTCTCTGGTCAAAGTCATCACCGCCTAAACGGTTATTACCGCTGGTAGCTAACACCTCAAAAACTCCGTCCCCAATTTCCAGGATTGATACGTCAAACGTACCTCCTCCCAGGTCAAAAACAAGGATCTTCTGATCATGTTCCTTATCCAGCCCATAAGCAAGTGCCGCAGCAGTTGGCTCGTTAATAATACGTAATACTTCAAGTCCTGCAATTCTGCCCGCATCTTTTGTAGCCTGACGCTGTGCATCGCTGAAATATGCAGGAACAGTAATAACTGCCTGAGTAATCTTTTCACCAAGGTAATCTTCAGCATCTGCTCTCAGTTTTTGAAGTACCATTGCAGATATTTCCTGCGGAGTATATTCTTTATTATCAATTTTTACTTTGCTGTTTGAACCCATATCCCTTTTAATAGACATTACTGTCCTTTCGGGGTTTGTTACAGCCTGCCTTTTGGCAACCTGCCCAACCAACCTTTCACCGGTTTTTGAGAAAGCAACAACCGAAGGTGTAGTTCTGTTTCCCTCGGGATTAGGTATAACTACAGGTTCTCCTCCCTCAATCACAGCAACGCATGAATTGGTTGTACCTAAATCTATACCTATCACTTTTGCCATAAAAATCACTCCTAATAACTATATATATTTAAAGGTCAAAGAAAGTCTATTAATTAGCTACTTTTACAACAGAATGACGAATAACAGTTTCATCATTATATATATACCCTTTAAGAAACTCTTCTACTATTTCGTTTTCTCCATAGTTTTCATCCTCAATATGCATTACAGCCTCATGAAAATCCGGGTTAAATTTTTGCCCTTTTGTTTCAATAGGCTTAACCCCTAGATTGGACAGAACTTCCATTATCTGTCTGTGAATCATTATAACACCATTCCTTATACTCTCATCGCTTCCTTCGGAAGCCTGCAATGCTCTTTCAATATTGTCTACAACCGGAAGAAAAGCAGATACAACGTCCGCAATTGAAGAGGCATAAATCCTTTCTTTTTCTTTCCTTGTTCTTTTCTTATAATTATCAAACTCTGCGGCGAGCCTTTGGATTTGTTCCTTCAATTCATTTATTTCCTTTTCATTTTGATCTGATTGGCTTTCTTCCTGCCCATTTATTTCACTTTTGGCGTTATCATCCTGGTTGTTTTCAGAAACTTTTTCGCTGTCTCCTGTTTTTTCAGTTGTTTTGTCGTTTTTTTCTTCCACTCTGTCAGCTGCCTTATGGTTTTTTTCGTCTGCGCTGCCTTCCATCCCTAAATTTTCCTTTGAAACATCTTCAGTCTTATCAAGCTTTTTATCATCTGTCTTATTCTGATTCATCGGGTTCCATCCTTCCATTAAATCCATATTAGAACAAAATTATTCATCATTTATTATTCTGATTATCTCGTTATTTATTAACTTTCTGATATAATTCATAGCAGAAATAACCCTGGAATAATACATCCTTGTGGGTCCTAATATACCAAGGGTACCCAATTCGGTATCACCGAGGCTATAAACCGCGGTTACCAGGCTGCAGTCGCGCATAACCTCGTGTTCATTTTCTGTACCAATCTGAACATTAAGACCCTGCTTTTTCATGGCAGAATTCATTAGTGATTTTATAGTATGCTGTTCATTAAACAACTCAAATAATTCCTTTACTTTTATTAAATCACTGAACTCAGGGTGATTCAGTAAATTTGTAATACCGTTCATGATAAGCTCGGAATCTTCAATATCCTGCATACATCTTTTCAAACCTTCAATAACATGAACCGCCACTTCTTTTGGAATGCCTGTTTCTCTTTGTATGTCATGTGCAGAAGGAAACTCAATATTCTCAATTGTAAGCCCGTTTAGCTTTTCCTGTAAATAATTAGTAAGCACTGTGAGTACATCCTGACTTGCTTCGAAACCAATACGGACAACCTGGTTCCTCACAGCACCTGTACTGGTTACAACAATTATCAGGATCTTTTTCTCATCCACCGGTAGCACCTGCACCGATTTAAGTGCTGCTTTTGTTAAACTCGGAGAAAGCGCTATTGAGGCATATCCTGTAATCATGGATATTATATCGGAGGCACGTCGAATTAGTGTGTTTATTTCATTTATCTTACGTTCAATTGCATCCTTGATTTGCCTTACCTCGTCTATTCTCAGTGCCTGAACCTGCATCAGATGATCGACATAAAACCGGTAGCCCTTATCGGAGGGAACTCTACCGGCTGAAGTATGGGGCTGTGAAATATAGCCCATTTCTTCCAAATCAGCCATTTCATTTCGTATAGTAGCAGAACTGAGACCAAGTTCATTTTTCCTTGAAATGGTTCTCGATCCCACTGGCTGTGCGGTTTTTATATAATCATCGACAAGTGTTCTTAAAATCTGCATCTTGCGCTCACTTAATCCTTCATCCCACAACGTAACCTCACCTCCATACAATAGCTCGTGAACCGTACAACCAAATAAAACTATTGTATACTACAGTGAAACCACAAATAAGCATTTATTTACAATCTGAAGCAAATTCCATACCTATTAAAATAATATACCCATTAAAATCTATTAATACTTTGTAAGTTTATATCATTCAATGAGAAAAACCTCTGTAGCGGTTGTTAGCACTCTCTTCAATCGAGTGCTAAACGCTATATTAAAAATACCACCCTACCTGTCTTTTGTCAAGAGGTTGGTTTGTTTTCTTTTTTCTTTCAAATAATTAAGAAGCATGAATGCTTCGAATGGTAACTTGCAAAATATGACAGCCTTGAATACTTATAAATTTCTCCTGAAACTTCTGAACATTAAAAGGCCCTGACGGCTTTACCAAAGCTGCCAAGGCTTTATGTTACGTAATGAATTCCAGCCAAACCAGATTGGCAAAATCCAGCCCGGAGTTTGTTAACTTTAGCATGTCGCCTTCCAAACAGATAAGATTTTTCTTTATCAGCATATTTATTTTTTCATTATATTTTTGCACAGCTTCATTGCCAAACTCCTTCTCCAGGTGTTTTATGTTAACCCCTTCAATCAGCCTTAATCCCAGAATAAATCTTTCGGAAAGTTTTTCGTCCAGACCAACAGGTTCACTCATGTCAACAGCAGCTTTCCCTTCATTGATTCTTTTAATATATTCAACAGGGTTTTCAATGTTCGAATATCTAATATTGTTCATATATGAGTGGGCAGCGGCTCCAAAGCCAAGATAAGGCTTGTCAGTCCAGTACTTTAAATTATGCTGCGATTGAAACCCGGGCTTTGCAAAATTAGAAATTTCATAATGGATAAAGCCTGAATCCTTAAGTCTGTTTATTGCCCAATAATACATTTCTCTTTCCAAATCTTCATTTACCAAAGGCAACTCACCCTTTTCATTCAGTTCATACCAGCGCGTACCTTCTTCGAGTTTCAGACTGTAGCAGGAAACATGGGTTACCCCCTTTTGAAGAGCCAGCTCAACGGTTTCCTGAAAGTCTTTCATAGTCTGTTCAGGGATACCAAATATAATGTCGGCACTTATGTTTTTAAATCCGCACTTCTTTACCCGATCCACACATTCCTCAAACATTTCTTTAGTATGAATCCTGCCCATTAGCTTCAACAGGCTGTTGTTTGCAGACTGAAACCCAATGCTTATACGGTTAAAATCAAGTTCCCTGTAAACCATCACCTTTTCCTGTGATATCGTTCCAGGGTTAACTTCGATTGATATCTCTGCATTTTCCGAGATTTTAAAACCTTTAGACAAAGCATCTATTATTTTTGAAATGTATCTTGCAGGAAGGACCGATGGGGTCCCTCCTCCAAAGAAAACCGAATCTGCCAGTTTGTTTGAATGATCACTGGCTGCTTTCTCAATTTCCCTGCACACTGCATTGGTATAATCCTCAAAGCAGTCATCCATGCCAGGAAGTGACGGGAAGTCGCAATAATTGCATTTCTTAATGCAGAAAGGTATATGAATATATATTCCTATAGTTTCATGTAACATTTCTCCATCGCCTATGTATCAAGTTTTAGTACACTCATGAAAGCTTCCTGCGGAATTTCCACGCTCCCCACCTGACGCATACGCTTTTTACCTTCCTTCTGTTTTTCAAGCAGTTTCTTCTTCCTTGTAATATCTCCGCCATAGCATTTGGCAAGAACATCTTTTCTATAAGCCTTCACTGTTTCTCTTGCAATAATCTTGGAGCCTATGCAGGCCTGTATTGGAATTTCAAACATCTGCCTGGGAATGGTCTCCTTAAGCTTTTCTGCAATTTTTCTTCCCCTTGCATAAGCTTTGCTTTCATGAACAATAAAGGATAACGCATCAACAACTTCGCCGTTCAGGCGGATATCGAGTTTAACCAGATCCGACTCTTTATACCCTTTAAACTCATAATCAAAGGAAGCATATCCTTTTGAACGGGATTTTAATGCGTCAAAAAAGTCATATACTATTTCATTTAACGGCATATCGTAGGTTAAAACCGCCCTGTTGCCCTCAATGTATTCCATTCCAATATAATCACCTCTGCGGTCCTGGCACAGTTCCATAATACTGCCCACAAACTCGGGAGGAGTCATAATTGAAGCTTTTACTATGGGCTCTTCCATCATTTCAATGGAACCTGGTTCGGGCATATTTGTTGGGTTGTCTATCATCAAAACCTCACCGTTCACTTTTGTTATACGGTATATAACGCTTGGGGCTGTAGTTACCAGATCAAGGTTATATTCGCGTTCCAGCCTCTCCTGGATTATCTCCATATGCAACAAACCTAAAAAACCACATCTGAACCCAAAGCCCAAAGCAGCTGAGGTTTCCGCCTCATATAGCAGAGAGGCATCGTTTAATTGCAACTTTTCAAGGGCATCACGCAAATCGGTATATTTCGAACCATCTGCCGGGTAGATACCGCAAAAAACCATCGGAATAGCCTTTTGATATCCAGGCAGTGGCTCTTCTGCAGGATTTGACGACAGTGTTATGGTATCCCCTACCCGAGTATCTGCCACATTTTTAATGCTTGCACATATAAAACCTACATCGCCTGCATACAGCGCATCAGCAGGTATTAAGCCCCCCGGACGGAAATAGCCCAGTTCGGTAACTGTAAATTTCTTTTTGGTATGCATCAGGTAAATTTCCTGACCTGGCTTAACGCTTCCTTCCTTAACCCTTACATGTGCTATAACTCCTTTATAATTATCGTAAAGAGAATCAAAAATTAAAGCACGAAGGGGCGATTCTTCGTCGCCTGAAGGTGGTGGAATTATTTCAACTATTTTTTCAAGAACGGCTTCAATATTAACCCCGTTTTTTGCAGAGATAAGCGGAGCATCACTACAATCAAGACCTATAATGTCCTCTATCTCGCGCTTTACATCATCAGGCCTTGCACCGGGCAAATCTATTTTGTTAATAACCGGGATAATTTCAAGATTATGTTCCAGTGCAAGGTAGACATTAGCCAAAGTTTGAGCCTCAATACCCTGGGATGCATCAACAACCAATATTGCGCCTTCACAGGCAGCAATACTTCTTGATACTTCGTAATTAAAATCAACATGGCCTGGTGTATCTATAAGATTAAGAATATATTCCCGGCCGTCCTTTGCCCTGTATATCATCCTGGAGGCCTGGGCTTTTATTGTAATACCCCGTTCACGTTCTAGATCCATTGTATCCAGAACCTGTGATTCCATTTCTCTTTCTGTCAGAACACCGGTTTTTTCAAGCAATCTGTCAGCCAATGTTGATTTTCCGTGATCAATATGAGCTATAATACAAAAATTCCTTATGTTTATTTTTCTCTCTCCTGGCATTTAACTCCTGAAACCTCACTTCTATTATTCGGATTTTTAACAGCTGAGAAAATTACTTAACAATTTCAACACGCTGTTTCAACAAGGCGGGGAATTTTATATTACCGCCTGTGGTGACAGAATATTACTTATGAATTATACCATAGTAATTAAACTTTTGTATAGATATCGGTTCAAACCGATGACCCGGAGGAAACGCTGGGTTTTATTCAATGCATATAAACTCTGCGGGAGATAAACCGGTATTATCTTTGAATGAAATATGCAACAGCAATAGGGTTAATTCATACCCAGCATGGTTTCTATAAAAATTCCATAACCCCTTGTGGGATCATTTACAAGTACATGGGTAATGGCTCCTATTATTCTCCCGTTCTGGATAATCGGACTTCCGGACATTCCCTGAATAATTCCTCCTGTTTCATTCAAGAGCCTTGGATCTGTGATTTTTATTATCATGCTTTTAGGACCCGAAAGATTTTTTCTGGCGATCTTTTGAATTTCAACAGAAAATTCTTCAACTTCCTCTCCTTGTATATTAGATAGAATAGTCGCCGGGCCTTCCTTCACCATGCTTCTGGTTCCAACGGGATACTTCCTGCCCTTCAGGTTGGACAGAATATTTTTATTTATTCTGCCGAAAACTCCGAAGGCTGTATTCCAATATATTTCCCCTATCACCTCCGGGCTTTTGAGAAAATCCCCCTGCAATTCGCCCGGAGTACCCTGAAGCCCTTTTCTGATACCATATACCGAAGATTTCAGCAATTCCCCGTTTTTAACAGGCATCATAATTCCTGTATCAATATCGGTAATTCCATGGCCTAAAGCCCCAAACTTACCTGTTTCCTCTTCGATATAAGTTAAAGTTCCAATTCCGGCCGTACTGTCCCTAACCCATATTCCAATCCTGTATTTTCCATCTTCAGCACTTTGTACCGGGGTAACCCTGGCTTCCTTTACCTGGCTGTCATGAATAAACCTTATTGAAACTGCTTTCTCCCCAGATTCATTAATTATTTTCGATAAATCAGTTATCTTTTCTATTTCCTTATTGTTCACTGCTATAATGAAATCACCAGGTTCAAGGCCGGCATCTTTAACGGGTATTACCTCATTCCCGTCTGAAGTCAGAACGCCCGACACTCCCACTACAAGAATCCCCTTGATGTACAGCCTGATTCCAACGGTATTGCCGCAAACAATCAGCTCTCTGGCAGGAATAACATTGACATTAATATCTTTAACCGGAACCAGGCCAAACAGACTAAGCTGGACCTTGTTCTGTCCATACTGGGTCCCTTTCAGCGTATATGGCATTGAGAAAACAGATGTTCTGTTTCCAATACCCAGCCTCTCAACCTGTATTCCACTGGTTTCAGCTGACAATTGCAATCTAAAGGGTGAGAAAAACTCGACCCGGTATACTTCTCCGGCCAAAACCGTCATTTGGCTTGGCGTAAATGCTATCAGGGAAAGATACAATGATGTTATGACAATAAAAATAAGAAGACTAAGCCTGAAAAAAGAATTCTCTTTCTTAAATATCATATCACACGCTCCAGTTCAGGTACATCCCGCAGTTCCGAAACGTTTATTATATGTTATCTGAAAACGTACGGAACCACCCTGATGTAATTTAAGCCATGGCATTAAATTTTATTTATATGTTGAATGCCGATGTTCTTAAATTAACCGAAGCGTTACAAAATTATTCGATTAAACAGCGGAAGAAATTGTTTTGTATTTTAGTATACCGTTTAAATATATTAAATTGTTCGGAGCCAGTTTATTATGTGTTTTGTTTTAATAAAACAGTCTGACTTCAGGAAATCATCGTCATATTTGGAAGAGCAAAGCATTGGGTGCCTTGATATGAAGAACTTTCCCTTATTAATCAGCGGTTTCATGCTTAAGGCGTGTTTTCCCCATAGAAACCAATAAAGGTCGTATCTATCCGATATGTATCCTATGAGCTGGCGGGAAAAATCCTGCCATAGTAATGCATGGCTTTCAGGACTATTTGGAGTACAGCTGAAAGATGTATTCAACAGCAGGACACCCTGTTTTTCCCACGACACGAACAGCTTGTCAACGGAAGTATGGGAAATCTGCCTGCTTTTATCTCTTTTTTTATTTCGGTAAATGAAGGAATATCCTCATATCTTGTTATATTATTATAGCTTTTATGAATCAATCGAATAATATTTTTGAGAGAAACCTGTCTGAAGGGTTGTTCCCAGGACTTTAAACCGCCAACTTCAAAGGCCCTGCCGGTTGCTATTCCCTTCTCAGGGTATGGATCGTGACTGATATGGTGATAATTATTATATGATAACACTCCTCTAAAACATCTACTAATGATATCTGATATATTTTTTATGTGTGTACTTTATATAAACTAACATCTCGATGGTAGTCCTAACCAATTAATTATATTCATAGTATCTTTAAAACAATTCGATTTTAAAAAATCGTTTGGATATTGTTTTGAACATAGCATAGGGTGACGGCTCTCGTAAAATTTCCCATTAGTAATATACTGCTTTTTCGAAATTGCTTCATTACCCCAAAGAAACCATATTAAATCAGATTTTCTATTAGAAATATAATCTAATAGTTTTATTGAAAACTGCAACCATATATTTCTGTGGCTATTAGGTTTTCCTATCTCACATGTAAAATATGAATTAAGAAATAGTACCCCTTGTTGCTCTAATGAAGAAAAATACTCATTAGGAGGAAGAATAGGAAACTTGTTTGCTTCAATTTCTTTGACTATTTCAGAAAATTTTTTAATATCTTCATAGTTAGTAATATTGTTATAGTTTTTATGTATTAATCTAATAATGTTTTTTAATGAAACTTGAGTAAATGGAGTACTCCAACTATTTAATCCACCCACTTCAAATGACCTACCAGTTGCAACGTTTGGCTGGTAATATACGTCTTGTCCTAATATACATACCTTCATACTGTCTAAGTCAGTAGATAAAAACCTCAAAATTTTGTCTTTTGAAGGCGTGTAATTTTCACCAATTTTCTCTTCTATATTTTTTAACATTTCAATTATTTCCTTTGTAAGAAAACCTTCCCATGATAAAGAAACATTTTGTATCATTATTTTACCTTCCTGTATATCTTTACAATGCTTTGGCCCCTTAAAAATTTGACACTAGCTTGCTTTTTCTAATACATTTTTAGTTTTTTGCTCACATGCCATTCCCCCTTAACAAATTGTATTACATTTTTATACAATTTGTCCAACCTCCTAAGGGGGCCTTAACATACAATTACCCAATGCTACTTATAAAGTTAATGTTTTCTAAATATGACCTGTCAAATTATAGCAACTTTAACACTTGATAAATCTATATTCAAAAAACGCAGAATATTGTTAAATTAAGGTAACACTTTCTTCTATTCTGTGCGCTATATCGTTTACAAACTCAATGCGTTCATTACTTAAAAATCAAGCCATGAACTGTGAATGTATCCTGAAGTAAAGAAATTCTCATTTTTCTCTCCTGTCATTTTTATGTGTTTGCATGCCTGGTGAATACTAAAATTTAACTGTTTTTTCTTCATTAAGTTTTTTCTTTAAATCATTAATCCGATCTCTCAGCATTGCAGCTTTTTCAAACTCCAACTCTTTTGCAGCAGCCCTCATCTCAGCTGTCAGCTCTTCTATCATTTTTTCTACAGGAATATTATCATGATCAATAATAAATTCTTTTTCATCTTCAGCAACCTTTAAGGTTTCAAGGGTATCATGTATGCTTTTTTGAATTGTTCTTGGTGTAATTCCCATTTTTTTGTTGTATTCCATCTGAATATGCCTTCTTCTGTTGGTTTCACTGATGGCCTTTTCCATTGAATTTGTTACAGATTCAGCATACATAATAACCTTCCCGTTTACATTTCTTGCAGCTCTTCCAATGGTTTGTATCAGGGAAGTTTCAGAGCGTAAAAAGCCCTCCTTGTCGGCATCAAGGATTGCAACAAGCGAGACTTCAGGCAAATCAAGACCTTCTCTGAGAAGATTAATTCCAACCAGAACATCAAATTCACCCAACCGTAAATCCCTTATTATTTCCATGCGCTCAATGGTATCGATATCCGAATGAAGGTAACGTACTTTTATTCCAACATCCGAAAGATACTGGGTCAAGTCCTCTGCCATCCTTTTTGTAAGAGTAGTTACCAGAACCCGCTCATTCCGCTCAACCCTGATTCTGATTTCTTCCATTAAATCGTCAACCTGGCCCTTAACCGGTTTTACAACAACTTCAGGATCAACCAGTCCTGTTGGCCTGATAATCTGTTCAACAATAACTGCAGATTTTTCTTTTTCGTATTTTCCCGGTGTTGCACTTACATAAATAACCTGATTAATCTTTTGTTCAAACTCTGAAAACATAAGAGGCCTGTTGTCGAAAGCTGACGGAAGTCGGAATCCATATTCCACCAGGGTTTCTTTCCTTGACCGGTCCCCATTATACATTGCGCCAATCTGTGGAACGGTTACATGGGACTCGTCAATTACTACAAGAAAATCCTTCGGAAAATAATCAAGAAGGGTATATGGTGCGCTTCCAGGTTTTCTGCCACTAATGTGGCGGGAGTAGTTTTCTATCCCTGAGCAAAAACCTATCTCACGCATCATTTCCAGATCATACCTGGTCCTTTGCTCCAATCTCTGGGCTTCCAGAAGCTTGTTATTCTCCCTGAAATATTTCAACCTTTCTTCCAGTTCCTGTTCTATCGATTTAATTGCAACCTCCATCTTTGCCCTCGTGGTAGCATAGTGGGATGCGGGAAATACAGCGAAATATGTTCGTGTTCCTATAATTTCACCTGTAAGAGGGTCCACTTCGGTAAGCCTGTCTATCTCATCTCCAAAAAACTCCACTCTTATTATTGTACCCGAGGATGAAGCGGGGTAAATATCCAATACATCCCCTTTTACTCTGAATGTCCCTCTTCTGAAATCAATTTCATTACGTGTATATTGAATGTCTACAAGCTCTTTTATAACTTCATCCCTGTCCTTTTGCATACCTGGTCTTAAAGATACCATTAAATCGGGGTAATCTTCGGGGT
>Ga0209537_1000444_pt1 | contig 50361 bp, 46 predicted proteins | sample BioPla4DNA1_FD_187698 | JGI IMG/M metagenome (GOLD analysis project Ga0209537, IMG submission 187698) | Biogas fermentation microbial communities from Germany - Plant 4 DNA1 (SPAdes) (version 2) | ecosystem: Engineered > Bioreactor > Anaerobic > Digestate | place: Bielefeld, North... | reverse complement strand
CTCTTTATTAGGAAGACTAGGCCTCAAGGAGGAGTGCTACGACCTCTATCTGTACAAATATTATCTCACAAGAAGAGTGAGATAGAAAAGTAAATATAGTTTTTAACTACAACATTATTATACGAGGGGAGGAGTATATAATGAAGGGCAAAAAAAAGGAGTTAAGGATTATCAGTCCCAATGGCCACTTAGGATTTGCGCCAACTAAGGAGGAGAGTTTCTATATAGGTGCAAGGACAAAGCCAGATTACTACGTAAGTGATTCGGGCAGCTGCGATATTGGGCCAGCACCATTAGGAGCTGATAAATCGGCAGGACTATATGAATGGCAGAAACATGACTTAGAGCTAATGTTGTTAGCATCAAGGGAACAAGGTGTTCCAATGATAATAGGCTCAGCTGGAGATACTGGATCTAACAGTATGGTGGATAGGTATGTTCAAATAATCAAAGACTTGGCAAAGGAGCATAATCTTCCTAAATTTAAATTGGCATACTTCTATTCTGAGGTTAATAAGGATTACTTAAGAGAAAAACTAGAAAAAGGTGAGACCATTCATGGCTTAGACGGTAGACCTAATTTAAGCTTAGAGGAATTACAAAAGACTGAAAGAATAGTAGCTGTAGCAGGGATCCATCCATATATTAAGGCTTTGGAAATGGGGGCAGATGTAATAATAGGAGGACGTTCAGCAGATGTGGCTATATTTGCAGCACCAGCCATCTATGAAGGCTTTCCTGAAGCTGAGGCATATTATCTAGGTAAGGTATTAGAGTGCGCATCCTTCTGTGCAGAGCCATATGGTGCTAAAGAATCAGTTATAGGAACAATTACCCATGAAGACATAAAGGTAACAGCAATGGCTCCATGGCAAAGATGTACAGTAGCATCGGTTGCGGCTCATGCAATGTATGAAAGATCTAATCCATATTATGAATACTTCCCAGGCGGCATGTTGGATATGACAGAATGTGTTTATGAACAATATGATGAAAAGACAACTAGAATTACTGGACCTAAATATGTACCAACTGAGGGTAAGATTAGGATAAAATTAGAAGGTTCAGCTAAAATAGGTGAAATGTATATTGGAATTGCCGGCGTTAGGGATCCATATACCATTGAGAATATTGATAAGGTATTGGAATTAGCTAGAGGTACTGTAGAAGAAAAATATGGTAAAGAGGGATATGAATTACACTTCATCGTATATGGTAAAGATGGAGTAATGCAAGACCTAGAGCCAGTTAAGGAAATAAAATCTCATGAATTATGTGTAGTAGTTCAAGGGGTTGCTGAAGATCCAAAGATAGCGGAAGAGGTAGCCATGACTGGATTGAGAGGAATATTCTATGCTAGGCTTCCTGAAGTCAAAGGTACTGCAGGAACTGCAGCCTTTGTAGTAGATGAAGTTATGCGTGCTACACCTGCATATAGATGGTCTATTAACCATACGGTAGAGGTAGACGATCCTATGGAATTATTCGACTTAAGAATGATAGAAATAGGGGGATAGGATAGTATGAAAACTGTAAAATTAATTGATTTAGCTAAAACCATAAGGAGTAAGAATGCTGGGACCGACAGGATTACCTTTGATATCATCTTTACTGAAAAGGATAAATATGAACTAGTTAAAAACTCAAAAGTATTAAATAAGGAGTTTATTGCAGAGTTATTTGATATAGATATCAATAGGATTACAGATTTTGTCGAATTCGATCCAGCTTATGCAATTAAATTTACCATAACTAGATTACAGCCGAGTGGTTCACCAGGGGATTCGGATGTATTTGGTTGTCAGCAATATCCACCGTTACTTGATGTGGAGATACCTGTTAATGATTAAAAAACCGCAGCTTTAGGCTGCGGTTTGATATAGGAGGAATTAGTGTGAAAATTCAGCTAATCATCATCTTAATATATTTTTCCATAACTATAATCATAGGATTTCTTGCTAGGAAAAGGTCTGATTCTTCAACTTCCTTTCATGGTGCAGGTTTAGGAGTCCTAATGTGTGTAGCGGCTGGAACTGGGGAATGGCTAGGAGGAACTTCTACATCAGGAGTGTCTGAATACGGATATCTATTCGGCATATCTGGGGCCTGTTATACTATAGCTAATGCAATAGGGGTTGTAGTCTTGGCCATATTCTTTGCTAAGCTGTACAGGAGTTTAGATCAGGTTACCGTCCCGGGCATACTAGAAAAATATCTAGGAGAAAAAGCGAGAATTGTATCATCAATTCTCTTAATCTTTATAATGATTGCCGTAGGAACCTCTCAGATTATAGCTGCTGGAACATTGGGAGTTTCAGTTATGGGCTTAAATTATAATACATCGGTAATCATTTTAGGAGTTGGATTTATCATTTATACCCTAGCAGGGGGTATGATATCGGTAGGTTACACCAATATTTTACACCTGTTGGCCATGTATGGTGGAACCCTATTGGCCATATTCTTGACCATGTCTGATGTAGGTGGTATAAGTTCATTAAAGATGACCTTGCCAGAAGGTTACTTTAATATGACTAATATTGGCATGCCAAGGGTATCTTCATGGATTATAGCTTCTGTTTTAGGTGCATGTACAGCCCAAGCAGGTATTCAGCCTATATTAGCAGCAAGGGATGAAGCAGTAGCCAGAAAATCTGCTTTTTTAACTGCAGTGGCAGTTGCGCCCTTTGGTATCTTTACGGCTTTACTGGGCATGGTAGCTAAAGCCAAATACCCAGCACTGGAAAACGCTAAATTGGCCCTGCCTACCCTTATGATGGATCTTCAACCATTGGCAGGGGGAATAGTTTCGGCATCTATACTGGCTGCTATCCTATCAACAGTATCTCCTATAATATTGGCAGCTGGAACTATGGCTACAAAAGATATCTATCAAAAATTAATAAATCCTAAGGCTGATGATAAGCAGATGTTAAAAGTATCAAGACTAACAACGGGCTTAGCTGGAGTTATCTGTATTATATTATCTCTTATCATGTATGGAAGTACTAGGATATTGGATATAGTATATTTTGCATATACATTACGCGGGGCTATTTTTGTAGTGCTATTATTTGGAATCTATTGGAAAGGGGCCACATCTTCTGCAGCTGTAAAATCTCTGATACTGACTACAGTGGTAGGTTTCTTCTGGGTAGCCTATAAGGCTGTAACTGGCAGTTATCCAATTCACAACAGTATAACGGAGACCTATGCATCAGTTATAACAGCTTTTATAAGTATGCTTTTATTTAGTAAATTTTCAAAAGACAATCATATTGAATTAGAAACCTAAAATGATGTTTAAAATATATAGATAAGCAAATTATATTAATAGATTTGAATTTAGAATTAAAAAATTATATTTAGAGGCTAATATAGAGCCTCTATTTTATTTAAAATATCTTTATTGTTACACTTAGATAAATTTGTTATTATATACTAGGGTGATAAAAATGAAAAGTAAAATAGCTTATATATTAGCTATAACTATGCTGTTAACAACGCTTATTGCTTGTAATGAAGCTGATCAATATTCAAAATATAGCTATACTTTTTATGACGTATTTGATACTGTAATCCAGGTGGTTGCATATGCTAAAAATGAAGAAGAATTTAATACTTATATGAAGGATTTAGAAGAGCGCTTTACAGAGCTCCATAGATTATATGATAGGTATCATAATTACGAGGGTATTAATAATATAAGAACTATTAATGACAATGCAGGAATTAAGCCTGTGAAGGTAGATAAAGAGATTATAGACTTGATAGTCTTTTGCAAAGAACAGCATGAGAGAGTAGGAAATCTAACTAATATAGCCATGGGTAGGGTGACGGATATTTGGTCCTACTACAGGGAAGAGGGTATAAATGAACCTTCAAAGGCCCAGTTACCACCTATGGATCTATTGGAAGAAGCTAGCCAGCATATAGATATGGATAAGATCATTGTGGATGTAGAAGAAAGCACAGTATACCTAGAAGATCCGGAGATGAGCATAGATGTAGGGGCTGTGGCCAAGGGCTTTGCAACGGAAATAGTAGCAAGGGAGATGGAAGCAAAGGGGCTTAAATCAGCCTTAATCAGCGCAGGAGGCAACATTAGAGGTATAGGTAAACCCTTAGATGGAGTAAGAGATAAGTGGGGTGTAGGAATTCAAAATCCAGATGCATCCTTATTCGACGGAGGTAATATACTAGAAACTGTATTTATCAACGACCTATCGGTGGTAAGTAGTGGTGACTATCAAAGGTATTACTATGTAGGGGATAAGAGGGTTCACCATCTGATCCATCCTGAGAGCCTGATGCCCGTGGATTATTATAGGCAGGTAACGGTGGTTACGCCAGATTCAGGTGTGGCCGACTTCTATTCAACGGCCTTATTCTTGCTACCCTTTGAAGAAAGTAAAAGTTTAGTGGAAGCTACAGAGGATCTTGAAGCCATGTGGGTTTTTCCTGATGGTAGAATCGAAGTCTCAGAAGGTATGAAGGAGATTATGTTAAGCCACGGTGCCAGTGGAGCATCTAAATAGTTTAATAGGAGGGGTATAATGGGTAAAAAATTAGGGATTATCGGGGGTATGGGGCCCCTAGCAACTGTCAAATTATTTGAAATGATAGTTTTAATGACTAGGGCCAAATCGGATCAAGAACATATACACATCTTGGTGGACAACAATACTTCAATACCCGATAGGACAGATTATATCCTCAATAGGAGGGGGGAGGATCCTAGGATACAGCTAATTGAATCAGCTAAGAGGCTTGAAAAGATGGGGGCGGATTTTCTAGTAATGCCTTGTAATACGGCCCACCATTTCTATGATGATATAGTTAATAATATTAATATTCCTTTTATTCACATGATAGAGGAGACAGCTAAATATATTAGGGAAAGGTATCCAGCCGTTAAAAAGATAGGCCTGTTGGCAACTGACGGAACCATAAAGGCTGAGATATATCATGAGATCTTTAATAGATACCATATAGAGGTCTTAACTCCTAAGAGGGACTATCAGAAATACGTAATGGACTTAATCTACAATATTAAGGAGGATGTGGTCCAGAATAATCTGGATGGCTTTTATAAGGCCATGGATGACTTAAAGGAGCAAGGGGCTGAATTATATGTAGCAGGTTGTACTGAAGTGTCAGTGGCCATAGAGCTCTTTAACTTAGAAGGTGAGATAGTAGATGCCATGAAGGTTTTAGCTATAAGGGCAATTGAAAGGGTTGGTAAGGAAGCTAAGGATATGTAGTATTTTTTTAAAACCCGTTTTAAAACGGGTTTTCTTAGTAGTTAGAATGTAGTTGCACCAAAGCCTATTTGACCATAAACTATATAAAATAATAGAAAGGGATAAAAGTTAGTTAAAATAAGAAATAAATATAAGAAAAGCTATTATAATATAAAAAAGAAGAGAGAGGGGCATTTGTATGAAAAAATATAGTATGGATGAACTAGCAAATGCAGCTATAGAGCTATTAGAAAAAAGGGGTGTTACTCTGGAGGATATTGGGGAGCTGGTTATGTACTTACAGGGGAAGTACTATGATAAGTTGACCCTGGAATACTGTATAGATAATGTTAAGGCGGTACTTAAGAAGAGGGAGGTTATCCATGCTATCCTAACAGGCATAGCCTTGGATGAGTTGGCAGAAAAGAATATGCTGCCGGAACCATTACAGAGTATAGTGGCTTCCGATGAAGGTTTATACGGTATCGATGAAATAATTCCCCTATCCATAGTTAATATTTATGGAACTATCGGCTTAACCAACTTTGGATTTTTAGATAAGGAAAAACTAGGAATTATAAAGGAATTAGATACTAAGAAAGGCATAGAGTGTAATACCTTCTTAGATGATATTGTGGCTGCCCTTGCTGCTGCCGCAGCCAGTAGGATTGCCCATTCCGCTAGGGATTAAAAAACTAGGGTTTTAAACCCTAGTTAAATTTTTAAATATATATTCCAGTAGTTCCATACAGATTTTAGATGTCTTATCATCTTCATCTAAAACTGGGTTGAATTCAACAAAGTCCATAGATGTGACCATATTCATAGATAAGATATGTTTTAATATTAATTTGGCTTCTTCTACATTGAGGCCGTCCTTTTCAGGGGTACCAGTTCCTGGTACTAAGGCGCTATCTAAAACATCTATATCGAAGCTTAGGTGGAGTCCATCTACATTGGATTTTTTTATATTTTCTACCACATTTACTAAGATCCTCTCCAAGCCCATACTATTTATATGGTCCATGGTATAGAGTTTAAGGTTTAACCTTTTTGCTAAGGCAATCTCTCCTGGATCTAGGCTCCTGGCCCCAATTATATAGACATTTTCTGGTTTAACCTTAGCCCCCTTAAAATATAGATTAGTTAGCTGGGGGTGTCCCACATTGAAAGAGGCTGCTAAGGGCATGCCGTGGATATTACCTGATGGGGTAGTATTTTCATCGTTGATGTCACCATGGGCATCTACCCAGACCACAGCCATTTCCTTAAAGTATTTGCTAGCTCCGGCTATGCTACCCATCCCTAGGGAATGGTCCCCTCCTATTACAAAGGGAAAGGAATTGGATTTTAATGAGGTGTAAACATTGTGAGCTAAATTTGTGGTTATCTCCACTATAGGCTTAAAATATTTCATCCTTTTATGCCAATTGTATTTACACTCATCTAATATATTTGGAACGTATATGTTACCCATATCATATACATTGAAACCATTTTTCCTTATTATATCTGAAATGCCTAACTCCCTTAACTTATCTGGCCCAAATTGGACTCCGTCCTTATCACATCCATACTTTATTGGTACACCTATTATGTTTATGTCCAAAGTTATCACTCCTCTTTTGTACCATAGCAATTATTATTTAAATTTGCCGCCAAACTATATTATACAATAATACTTATCTCATTTACAAATCCAGCTTTTTTATATCTTTAGTTTTAATTTTATCTTAAGATTCTAAATTATATATATCTACAGTGATTTTTTTCATGTCTTGGTGTATAATTGTATTTTAATAGCCTAGTCTATGTTTGATGTGTTGCTACACTTAACATATGGGGTATTCTTTTTATATTATTTCTTAAATATTTTATACTAGCTTTTTATATTTAAATATAAGATGGAAATTATAGTATAATAATGGAAAAGACAGAGGTGTTAAAATGACCAAGTATTACTATGGAGTAAGGGTGGGTAGAAATCCAGGCATATATGAAAGTTGGGCCCAGTGTGAAAGGGAGGTTAAGGGTTTTAAAGGGGCTATCTATAAGAAGTTTAAGAGCTATGAGGAAGCCTTAAATTTTACCAATGGAGAAGGCAGCTTATATCCTGCTGTCAACATAGGTGAGGAAGAAAATGGAATTAGGTCCATAGAAAATCTTAAGGATAATGAGGCCGTAGCCTATGTAGATGGAAGCTTTTCCTTAAAGACAAAAACCTATAGCTATGGAATAGTATATTTTACTAAGGAGGGGAAGGAAGTCTTTAGTGGAAAAGATGATGATGAGGATATAGCGGAAATGAGGAATGTGGCCGGGGAACTAAAAGGGGCCATGGAAGCTATGAGGATCAGCCTTTTAAAGGGCAAGGATACCCTTTATTTGCACTATGACTATAGGGGGATAGAGGAGTGGGCAAAGGGTAATTGGAAGACTAATAAGGAAGGCACTAAGGCCTATAAGGCCTACTATGATTCCATCAAGGATAGGCTAAGGGTCATCTTTATCAAAGTATTAGCCCATTCAGGAGTTGAATATAATGAGGAGGCCGACCAATTGGCAAAAAAAGAACTCTCTTAATAGGAGAGCTTTTCAAAATCTACATTGCTTTTCTTAAGTAATTCTACAGCATACTCATCTACCCTGTAATCATATTTATAATATATCTTCTTAATGCCTGCTTGAATAAGGGCTTTAGTACAATTTAAGCATGGAAAGTGGGTTACATATGCGGTGCAACCTTTAACTGATATGCCTTCTTTTGCACAGTAGATTAAGGCATTCATTTCAGCATGGATAGTGGCTATACAGTGGCCGTCTCTCATAGTATGGCCTATATCATCACAATGGGGTTGTCCTGATATGGAACCATTATATCCGGTAGATATAATCCTATTATCATCGTTTACTAGAAGGCAGCCTACAAAAGCCCTATCGCAGGTTGACCTGCTAGCAACTAATTCAGCAATTTCCATAAAATATTCATTCCAATTTTTCCTCTTAGACATAAGATACCTCCATTGGTCAATAAATATCTTTAATTATAACACAGTTTTTATCATTACTAAAGTAGAAGAACTAATTAACAATTGGTGGGTATATAATAAATAGGATTAGCCTTATACTTATCTTATTTAGCTAAAATATAATAATTTATTGAAAGGTGATCTTTCAAATGATAGGACTAGTGTTGGAAGGTGGTGGGGCCAGGGGCTCCTATCATATGGGTGTATATAAGGCCATTTTGGAAGAGGGGATTGAAATTAATGGAATAACTGGAACTTCCATAGGTGGTCTTAACGCAGCCATGATAGTGCAGGGGGATTTTGATATTTGCTGCAAGCTATGGGAGAATATCTCCTATTCCATGATAGTGGACCTTAAGGAGGAGGAAGTTGATAGATTATATAGGCTGAATTTTAATAATGATATTAGAACCCTAATAGAAAAGTTAAAGATAATAATATCGGAAGGTGGCCTAGATATAACTCCCCTTAGGGAACTTATAGATAGGTATATTGATGAGGATAGGATACGATCATCACCAATGGATTTTGGCTTAGTTACGGTGAATCTAACGGACCGTAAGGTTCAAGAGTTATTTAAAGAGGATATTCCCTATGGACAATTAAAGGATTATCTTTTGGCCACGGCTTATCTTCCAGTTTTTAAACATGAAAAGTTAGGTGGAAAACTTTATTTAGACGGGGCCTTTTACGATAACCTCCCCTTTAGGATGTTAAAAAATAAGGGTTATGATAAGCTTATCCTAGTTAGAACAAATGCCCTAGGCCTAACTAGGAGGATTGATAGGGATGATGAGAATATCATAATTATTTCCCCTTCTGACGATATAGGAGGTACCTATTCCTTTGAGCCGGACATTTGTAAGCGGAATATGGAATTGGGCTACTATGATGCCTTAAGGGTCTTTAGAAGGCTAAAGGGCAGGAGATATTATATAATGCCCAAGGGGGATAAGGACTACTACTTTAACCTCCTATCGAATATGGATGAAGGACGGATTGAAGATATAAGGAAACTACTGCATATTTCCGATGGCAAAAGGGGTAAAAGGCTGTTATTTGAGATAATCATACCTAAATTGGGTTCCCTACTGGGACTTAATAAGGATTTCGACTATGAAGATCTTTTAATTGCCTTATTGGATATTAAGGCTGAAGAATTAGGCATTGAAAGATTTAAGGTCTACTCCTTTGAAGAGTTGCTAGGGCTGGTAATTAATACAAAGCCGCCAGTTAAGCCTAAGGTCAGCGGCCGTTTATCCCCTATTGAAAAGATTTTTGAAAGGGTAGATATTTCATATATATTTAACAAGGAGGAGACTTTACTTCGAGTAGCTGATATAATATTTATTAATATGAAATCGGAGGTAAGGACTTGTTAGATATTACACAATTAAAACTGAAGCTGAAGGAGAGACGGTCTAAACCTATGGAAGAATTGTCCAAATTTGCCGTCCTAATTCCCCTTATTAAGACCCAGAAGGGCTGGGAAGTAATCTATGAATTTAGGGCCATGAACATGAAAACCCAGCCAGGGGAGATATCCTTTCCAGGTGGGAGGGTAGAAGAGGGGGAATCCTTTAGAGAAGCAGCAGTTAGGGAAACCATGGAAGAATTAAATTTAAAGGAGGATAAAATAGAAGTCATTGGGGAGCTGGATTATTTAATAACCTATGCCAATATGGAAATCCATTGCTTTTTAGGCTTAATAAGTGGAGTAAATGTGGATATGATAAGGCCAAATCCAGCAGAGGTTGATCACTTATTCACAGTACCATTGGATTTCATCTTAAGTAGGGAACCTGAAGCCTATGAGTTGGAGTTAAAGACCATTTATAATGGAGAATTTCCATATAATTTAATACCTAATGGTAGGGATTATAAATTTAGGAGGGCCAAGAGAATAATATATTTCTACCACTATGAAGATTATGTAATTTGGGGCTATACGGCCACTATGACTAAGCATCTGGCGGATTTTATAAAAGGCCTTTAGATAAGAAGGATAGATAAGGGGCTGTTTCATAACTATACATTACAAGAGTTATGAAACAGCCCCTTACTCTATCTATAAATTAATTTGTAAACATTTGAGTCCAATAGATGGTGTTGCCTGATTTATAGGCCCCTACCCCAATTGTATTAAAGCTTGGATTTAAAATATTAGCCCTATGGCCTGGTGAATTCATCCAGCCGTTCACAACGGATTGGGCTGATGGGTAACCTTTAGCTATATTTTCTCCTGCAGTTCTATAGTTGATTCCAAACTGCCTCATCATATCAAATGGACTGCCATAAGTAGGGGATGTATGGCTAAAGTAGCCATTGTCTGCCATATCCTTAGATTTTAATCTTGCTACATCTGAAAGTTTTTCGCTGACAGTAAATGGTTTTAAGCCATTTTTTTCCCTTTCAATATTAACTAGTCTAACTACTTCTAGTTCCATTTGAGAAAGGCTGCTAGGTGTAGTAGGTCTTTTCTCTTCTACGGGGTTTTCCTCTGGTCTTTCGGTTTCTTTTGGAGTTTCTTGCTCTTCTGTTGGTTTTTCATTTTCTTCTGGAGTTTCGGTTTCCTCTGGAGTTTCGGCTTCCTCTGGGCTTTCTACTACTTCTTCAGTTTCATTTTCCACTGGCCTTGTTGGTTCTTTTACCTCTTCCTTAGGGTTTTCCACCTGGGGTAGCTCAGGTACAGTTGGTTTATTAGGTAATCTAATGCTGTTAAAGATTTCGTCCCATCTTAAATTGTTGCTTGGTAGTGTAATAATTTGCCATTTTTTTTCGTTAACTTTAGTGTTATTATTGTCTTGATTAGTATTATTTTTGTTATTATTATTTTGCCCCTTGTTAAGGCTAGTATTGTTATCTTTTATATTTTCCTCTATGCAATTATTAAGTAGTGAGTTTATTATATACCTCTTTGTCTTAATATTATTTACATTGAATTTAAAGCTGATGGCTTGTCCAACTGATGAAATTGATAGAATGGAGACCATGATTAATGTACTAATTGTTAATCTTTTCTTGTTTAGCATTGTAAATCCTCCTTAAAATTAATACTAAATAGCTATTTGCTTTCCATAACCTCCTTTGTAACTATTTTGTAACTTTTTTTAAAGTATAACACTATTTTAATAGCCCATAAAGAATCAAATCTTGGATATATTGGTTATAAATGGGACCCTTGGGCATAAAAAAAGACCTCAAATTTTGAGGTCTTATTTTATTCTAACCTGATGGTATACCTTTTTACCCTTCCTTATTAGGATCTTATCCTCTTGGAAATCGTCTAGATTTACGACCCTGTCAATACTATCTACCTTAACATCATCTATACTTAAACCGCCCTGTTGTATAAGCCTTCTACCCTCGCTCTTAGATTTAGCCAGGCCTATATCCTTTATTAAGTCTACTATATTTATTCCCTCTTCAAAGATGGACCTTTCCATTTCAGTAAATGGGATGCTGCCATCTTCTTTAGCACCTGCAAATAAGGCTCGGGATGCCTTTTGGGCCTTGATGGCTTCTTCTTCTCCATGGATGAACTTAGTAACCTCATAGGCTAGGACTTCTTTAGCCTTATTGATTTCCGCACCTTCTAAGGAGCCTAATCTTCTTACCTCATCCATTGGTAGGAAGGTAAGCAGGGCTAAGAATTTCTCCACATCCCTGTCATCCACATTTCTTAAATATTGATATAGTTCATAGGGTGGGGTCTTATTAGGATCTAACCAGATGGCACCCTTTGCAGTCTTACCCATTTTTTCACCAGAGGCAGTAGTTAATAGTTTTATGGTCATGGCATAGGACTTACCATTTTCTACCCTTCTGATTAATTCGTACCCTCCTAAGATATTGGACCATTGGTCGCTGCCACCTATTTGCAATACACAGTTATGTTCCCTATATAGGTGTAGGAAGTCGTAGGATTGTAATAGGAGGTAGCCGAACTCGAAGAAGGTTAAGCCTGTTTCTAACCTTGTCTTATAGTTCTCCAGGGTAAGCATCCTATTAACTGAGAAGTGGACTCCTATTTCACGCATAAAGTCTAGATAATTTAAATCCGACAACCAGTCCGCATTGTTTACCATTAGGGCCTTGCCGTCGCTAAAGTCTAGAAACTTTTCAAATTGTACTTTAAATTTTTGGGCGTTTTTATCGATGAACTCCTTTGTCATAAGTTTCCTCATATCCGTCCTACCAGATGGGTCCCCTATCATGGTAGTTCCGCCGCCTAAAAGGGCAATAGGCCTATGGCCAGCCATCTGTAGGTGTTTCATTACCATAATCTGCAAAAAGTGTCCTAGGGTTAAACTATCTGCAGTAGCATCAAAGCCTATATAGAAGGTAATGGATTCATTTCCAAGTAACTCCCTTAGTTCATCTTCGAAGGTGACCTGATCTATATATCCCCTTTCTTTTAAAGTGTCAAATACGTTAGTCACTGTATCCCTCCTAATTTATTATTCAATTAAAAACGGGTTTATCTCATCTAAGGACGAGAAAAACCCGTGGTACCACCTTAATTTGCATTAAGCCTCTTTAGACGTAACGTGTCTAGGACGTAATAGTTTCCTATTAAAACTCCGGATGCGTAGTTCGTTGATTTAGAGGTTATAGACCTTCCACCCATGGTCTATTCTCTGGATTTAACTTAAATCAACTACTAAATCCTTCATCGTTGTCTATATAAAGCCTTTTTTATGTATATTATTATATCAAAATTTACTTGTCAAGGTCAAAAGTTGAGGATTTTACTCCTCAACTTTTAATTCTTGACTATTCTCCCATAGTCCGTGTATATTACAATAGCTTGAAGCTATAATTGTTCCAGTCTTGTTAGGCTTAAATTTAGCTACCCCAAAGTATTCAGTATAAATGTCAGACTCACCATGGGCTGCAAAGTCAAAAGTTGCTATTTCTATTGGGAATTTTGCCCCTTCTGGATAGAAATAGATCTTTATCCATCTAATATAGTGCTCAAGGGTATTAGGATGTGGAATTTCTTCACCAATTATTACCTTAACTTCAACCTCTTCACCCTTCTTAACTGATTCTGGTGCATGTATTACTGGTACGTGTTTTTCTTCCTTCCAATCAGCTTTTTGATATAGACCATTTAGTGATTTCAATTAAATCCCTCCTAAAAATTATTGAATTCTTAGTTTATCATATACCCATACTAATCTTAAAATACACAAATTTTTACTTAGTATATAATGGCATTTTAAGGTATAATAAATGTACAAGGATAAGGAGAGGTTGTAATAATGGATAAATTGACTTTAATAGCAACGACAGCTTTTGGCTTGGAGGCTGTAGCCAAGATGGAATTATTGGATTTAGGATATGAAGATTTAATCGTTGAAAATGGCAGGATAAAGTTTACAGCTACAGAAAAGGATATACCAAGGGTCAATATCTGGCTTAGGACAGCCGATAGGGTTTTGCTTTTAATGGGAGAATTTAAAGCCTTAAGCTTTGAAGAATTATTCGATAAGACTAAGGAACTACCTTGGGATGATTGGATACCGGAAGATGGAAATTTTGTAGTGGAAGGAAAAAGCGTAAAGTCTAGGCTATATAGTATTTCAGATTGTCAAAGAATTGTCGAAAAAGCAGTGGTAGAAAAGTTAAAAACTAAATATAATGTAGAGTGGTTTAAAAAAACTGGCCCCAAATATAGGATAGAGGTTTCTCTACTAAAGGACATAGCCACGTTGACAATAGATACTTCTGGAGAGGGCTTACACAAAAGGGGATATAGGGATAGGGCCGGTGATGCGCCTATAAAGGAAACCCTAGCAGCGGGTATGATTCTTTTAAGTTACTGGAATAAGGATAGGCTTCTATTTGACCCCTTCTGTGGGTCAGGGACTATACCAATAGAGGCGGCTATGATTGGTAAAAATATAGCACCAGGCTTAGATAGGTCATTTGCAGCAGAAGAATGGCCTAGGATTAAGGAAGAATATTGGAAAGAAGCTAGAAGGGAAGCTTTAAAGGCCATAGATCACGATGTAAGACTTAATATACTAGCCTGTGATATAGATAAAAGATCCATCTTAAGGGCTAGGGATAATGCAGCAAATTTAGGCTTAGAAGATGATATAACCTTCTTTGTAAAGGATATGAGGGATGTTGACCTTGAAGATGATTATGGGGTAGTGATTACTAACCCACCTTATGGGGAAAGGTTAGGTGAAAGGGAGGAAGTACACCAGCTATATAGGGATTTGGGCAAAAAGCTTAGGAATTTAAAGACCTGGTCCCTATATCTCATAACCTCTGAAGAAAGGTTCGAGGAATTATATGGGAAGAAGGCTGATAAAAGGAGGAAGTTGTATAACGGCAGGATAAAGGTTGATTATTATCAATACTTTGGTCCCAGACCGCCTAAAGTTCAAAAGGAGGGATAAGATGAGCATCTATACTAAGACTGGAGATAAGGGGGAAACCTCTCTATTTGATAACAAGAGGGTTCCAAAAGACCATATAAGGGTTGAAAGCTATGGTACCATAGATGAGCTAGGTTCCTGGATAGGATTATCAAGGCATTATGTAGATGATGAAGAGATATATGATAAACTAGAGCAGATTCAAAATAAATTATTTACAGTAGCTGCAAATCTTGCTACGGAGGATACTAGCCAGTTAAAACACCATATAGGGGAAGGGGATATAGAAGAATTAGAAAAGACAATAGACTACTATATGGAAAGGTTAGCTAATCCCAAGGGTTTTATAGTAACTGGCAGTAGTAAAAGAGCGGCTTATCTCCATGTGGCTAGGACAGTTTGTAGGAGGGCTGAAAGGAGGATTATCTCTCTTTCTAAGCTTGTAGAGATTGACCCCCTAGTTATAAAATACATCAACAGGTTGTCTGATGCCTTATATGCCATGGCTAGGTTTTTAGAGGATGACCAGCTTGAGGTTAGGTACTGATTGTAACTAACATGTAACAAAAAATATGTGGATTTAGTTAGTGGTTTGCTATACAATATATGGTAAAAATTTCATCTGTTTACTATGGTATTTAATTAAAGGTGATACTATGATCAAAAAGGATAAGAGTAGCGTTGCTAAGGAAATAAATGATATTAGCAATTTGAATTATCACGTTTTAGAGGGCATCGCCGACTGGGTAAGGGTAGTTGATAAGAATGGTATAGTAATCTATGCCAATAAGGCTATGAAGGAGGAGTTGGGAGAGGAAATTATTGGTATCCCCTGTGACGAATCCCATTGTGGCTTAAACAACTGTAATTTCTGTATAACTAGAAGGAGCATTGAGACTGGCGAGGTAATTCAAAAGGAAGAGTTTATAAAGGGTAATTATTATTCTGTAAAGAGCTCTCCTGTCAAGGACTGTCATGGAAATATCTATGCAGCAGTGGAAGTGTTTAGAGATGTAACAAGGGAAAGAAAGCTGGAGCAGGACCTTATCGGGAAGAATAAGAAGATGAACAGGGACTTACAGTTTGCTAAGAGGATACAAGAAAAGATCCTACCCAAGAAGGGAATTTCTGAAGGAGTCAAATTAGATTATATATATAAGCCTTCTGAGATCCTTAGTGGCGATATGTTTGATATGTTTAATATAGATGATGAGCATATAGGTATATATATCAGCGATGTTTCAGGCAAGGGAATTGCCGCCTCCATGATGACCATGTTCATTAGACAATCCATGAGGGTTATGAAGGATGATATAAAGAATCCTTCAGCTGCCTTGACGGAGCTTCATAAGCGCTTCGTATCATTGAATTTAGAAGTGGACAATTACTTCACCATCTTCTATGGCATTTATAGTCGAAGGACTGGCATCTTTAAGTATGTAAATGCAGGTCATAATTGTATCCCAATTAGGTATAATGAAGATGGTTATGACTTACTCTATAATAAGGGATATCCTATAACTTCCCTTTTCGACCATATTAGTTATGAGGAGAAGGAGATACAGCTGAAAAAGGGTGACAAGATCTTCTTCTATACAGATGGAATAACGGAAGCAAGGGATGCAAGTGGAAAGGAATTTGGTTTGGAGGAAGTTCTAAACATTATTAAGGATAGTCCTACCAATATACTGAACCTAATAGAGGAAAAGATTATTAACTACAGCTGGGGAGAACAGCAGGATGATTTAGCTATAGTTTTATTGGAGGTTATTGGATAGGCTTAGTATTTATACTAGGCCTATTTCTTATTTTCTATAGATACAGCCTGTAGCTTTGTAGCGGTATAAAGCTAATTATTATGTCCTAGATTCAAATAGTATTTGGATTAGGTAACATATATTAGTTTTATATAGCAGGCAGTTAGCTAATCATATTTTTCATTCTTTTACATATAAATAAAGGGGAAGGTAAAATAGGTCCTAGAATGGATTATATAAAATTGGATACAATAATGATAAATTAAAGCAGAAGGAGTTAATATATGAGATTTTTAAAAGTCTTTATTGTATCCAGTGTCCTATTTTTTATAGCCTTCTATTTAGGAGCTAATTACTATATTATGGAAAATACAGACCTGTTAGAGGAAAACAGCCCTTTTGGTTTTTCCAATAACATAGATAATTTTTCAGATAGTTTTTTAAATAGACTGGAAGTGGAAGCCAAGGAGCCGAGGGAGTTTAATTCTTTAGAAGAGGCCTTTTTAAAGAGTGATAGGATTAATTTTTTGATCCTGGGTATGGAGGATGTTAGAACTGATACTATCATCCTAGCATCCCTTTGTCCCGATAGTAAGAAGGTCCATCTCATATCCATACCTAGAGACACTTATGTCCACAGAAAGGGTTATGATGATGGTGAAAAGCGGAAAATCAACGCTGTATATTTTGACCATGGGATAGAGGGGATAAAAAAAACCGTATCCCATGTATTAGCAGGTATTCCAATCCATCATCATGTAATCTTAGATTATGAAGGTGTAAGGGAGATAGTAGATTTAATAGGTGGAGTAGAAATGGATGTACCCTTCCATATGAAATATAAGGATCCTACTTCCAATCCGCCCCTAGATATCGACATAAGGCCTGGAAGGCAAATTCTAGATGGTGAGAAAGCTCTAGATTTTATTAGATATAGGAAGGGTAATAATAAGATGGGTTATGTAGATGGAGATTTAGGCAGGATAAGGGCGCAGCAGGAATTTTTAAAGGCCTTTCTTTCAAAGGTTAAAGATAATATAATAACCCTCATTACTAAAGGTTTAAGGTATGTAGAAACAGATGTAGGCTTATTAGACGCATTATCCTATGGACGGAAGGTTATTGGAATTAGTACAGAGGATTTGGAATTTCATTTACTACCAGGAAATTCGGATTTTAAGAAGGTAAATAGGAGGTTCTATTCCTACTATGTCTATAGGGAAGATGAGATAAAAGGTCTGTTGGAAGAGATTTATAATGTTAAAAGCAATATTATACATGAAGATAATAGCAACTAACTTGCTTTAGGAGTTAAATGGTAATAAAAAAGATAGAAATAAAAAAGAATGCGAAATCAAATGTGATTTCGCATCTTATACGGCTTCTTTATTTTTTTGTTCATGGCTACTTTTTTTAAGAATTGATTCTCCGATTAAGTATACATTGCCTGCGCCCATAGTCAATATAATATCTCCATCTTTAGTATTTTTTAGTAGGTAATCTTCAATCTCTTCAAAGGTGGGAATATATATGGCGTTTCCAGATTTTTTATTGACTGCATTTGCTAAATCCCTAGAGTGGATTTCTCCATTGTCATATTCTCTGGCTGCATAGATGTCTGTAATAATTACCTTATCTGCATTTTTAAAGGCCTTTGAGAAGCTATCCAACAGAATTTTCGTTCTTGAGAAGGTGTGAGGTTGGAAGATGCAATAGATACTGCCTTTGGAAGTGTTATTAATAGCTTCTAGAGTGGCTTCTATTTCCGTAGGATGATGGGCATAATCATCTACTACTTTAACACCATTTATAAATCCCTTCAACTCAAGCCTTCTGTGTACCCCAGTATATAAGGAGATCCTTTCTATTATATCCTCCATTTTAATCCCGTGTATATAGGCTGTTGCTATGGCTGCTAGGGAATTATATATATTGTGTTTTCCCATAACCTGTAGCTTTACTGGCCATAACTCCTGACCTTTAATATTTAGGGTGTAAGTGGGGTATCCCTCTTCTGTAAATTTAATATTTTCCGCCTTAAAGTCACATTCCCTGTCTATACCGAAGGTGATGACATTGGCTTTAGTAGCCTTGATAACCCTCTTAGCGTAAGGATCGTCAATATTGATAATCAGCTTACTATCTTCTTTTAGATTCTTAGCGTAGGTTACGAAGGTATCTACGATATGGTTTAAATCTTTAAAATAATCTAAATGGTCCTCGTCTATATTTAAGATGATGGCAGTGGTTGGGAAGTATTTTAAAATATTGGCCTTGTACTCACAGGCTTCTGTAATAATATAATCATCACTTCCTAGTTTAACATTGCCACCTATTTCATCTAATTGTCCACCTAATAATACAGTGGGGTCTAATATGCCGTGGTTGGTAATAGTTGCTAGCATACTGGTTGTAGTAGTCTTGCCGTGAGTTCCTGAGATTGCAATGGAGTGGGAGTAATTCTTCATCAATGCACCTAGGAAAGTTGCCCTATCCACAGTTTCAACGCCAGACTCGAAAGCAGCTTTTAATTCTTCGTTTTCTTGAGATATTGCATCAGTATATATGATCAAATCAGCACCGATAATATTATCCTTATGATGGTTTATGTAGATTTGAGCACCAAGGCTTTCTAGCCTTTTTATAATTGGATGATTATATTTAGTGTCAGTACCTGTTACCCTATATCCCTTACTCAAGAGTATTTCTGCAAGTCCGCTCATGCTAATGCCACCGATTCCTATAAAATGCACATGCTTATATTTATGCTCACTTAGTATGAATTCAAACATATGATTCCTCCTATTACTGATGTCTTTTCAAACTTGGGAAACCTTATCTAATATTCATTTATATTTAATACATATTTTTTTGTGTATGATTTTCATTAAAATTAGAGTCATTCATATTATTTCCAATATCTATAATAATATTATTTTATTCTAATTTTAATAATTTGACACTGATTGATTATATCATATCAAAAATTAATTAAAAGAACAATTTCATTAGGTTATATAGTTAAAGTAAAATAATTGAAAAAAATTTAAAAAATTTATAAAAAAAAGAAGGAATTTTTTAACTTTTAGAGAATAACTAATAAAGCATAAATATACTTTGCTCCTATGGAAGGTGGTGAAAGACATGGATATTACAGATGTAAGGGTAAGAAAGATTACCGATGAGGGCAAGATGAAGGCAATAGTATCCGTTACTTTCGATGATGAATTTGTGGTACACGACATAAAAATAATCGATGGACAAAACGGTCTATTTATAGCTATGCCTAGTAGAAAAATGGCAGATGGTGAATTTAGAGACATAGCTCACCCTATTAATTCGACTACTCGTCAAAAAATACAAGAGGCAGTCTTCCAAGAATATGAAAAATGTCTAGCCACAGAGTAATTAAGAGCCTTAGGGCTCTTTTTACTTTGTCTAAATATTGTTAGATAAAAATAATAAGTTATAATATAATTAAATAGGAAAAGAGAATTAAATAAAAATAATAAGAATAGGAAAAATTTTTATTTCTATAAAGAGGTGTAAATATGAATATATCTATAATTCTTGCTGCTGGCGAAGGAACAAGGATGAAATCAAAATTGCCAAAGGTATTGCATAAAATTTGTGGAAAACCTATACTAGAATATGTATTAAATGCAAGTAAGGGAGCAGAAGTTCAAAAGAATATAGTAATTGTAGGGTATGGTGGGGAAGAGGTTAAGGAATATTTTAAAGAGGAAGATATAATCTTTGAAAATCAACCCATCGGTGAAGATGCGCCTTATGGGACGGGATTTGCTGTTATGCAAGGCTTAAAGCATATAGATGATGAAAGCACTGTAGTAGTCCTATGTGGAGATACACCACTAATTACCAAGGAGACCTTAAATAGCCTTTTCGAATACCATAAGCAGGGTGACTATGCTTGTACAGTACTAACTGCAGTATTAGAAGATCCAACAGGCTATGGGAGGATTCTAAGGGATGATAAGGGCAATATAAAAAGAATAGTAGAGCATAAGGATGCTACTGTTGATGAACAAAAGATTAAAGAGATCAACTCGGGGGTCTATTGCTTTAATGGTAAGCTGTTAAAATATGGACTTGGAAAAATCAAGGCTGACAATGCCCAAGGAGAGCTATATCTGACGGATGTTGTAGAAATATTGGGCAAGGAAGGGTATAATGTAGGTGCATATATTGTAGGGGATTCCGTGGAAATCCATGGCATAAATAATCGTGTCCAACTGGCTTTCTGCGATAAAGTCATGCGCAAAAGGATTAACGAAAGGCATATGCTAAATGGTGTAACCCTAATAGATCCAGAGACCAGCTATATAGAAGAAGGGGTTACCATAGGAAGGGATACCATTATTTATCCAAATGTTGTTCTGGAGGGCAATACCAGCATAGGCTGTAATTGTATAATTAGATCCAATACTAGAATAGTAGACAGCAGCCTAGCTGATGGGGTGGTTGTAGAATCATCCTTAATCGAAGAGAGTATTGTAGGAGAAGGAACAAAGATTGGTCCCAACGCTCACTTAAGACCCAAGAGTCATATAGGTAAGAATGTAAAGATTGGTAACTTCGTTGAAACTAAGAATGCAAAATTAGGGGACAATACTAAGGCAGGCCATTTAGCCTATATCGGAGATGCAATTGTTGGAAGGAATGTTAATATAGGCTGTGGTGTTATATTTGTAAATTATAATGGGAAAGATAAACAGATAACTAAAGTTGGGGATAACGTCTTTATTGGCAGCAACTCCAACCTAGTTGCACCGGTTAATATTGAAGATTGGGCTTACATAGCGGCAGGTTCCACCATTGTTGAGGATGTTGAGGAGGGGGCCTTATCCATAGCCAGGGCTCAACAGATTAACAAGCAGGATTGGGTTGAGAAGAAGGGATTAAAAAACAAGAATTAACTTAGGAGGAGAAGAGTAGATGAATTTATGCCTAGGAGGTATAAAACTTATTACTGGTAATTCCAATCTAGAATTGGCAAAAAAGATTTCTAATGAACTAGATGTTCCATTGGCTAAATGTGAAGTAACTCGATTTAGCGATGGAGAAATTAATGTAAACATCAGTGAAACTGTTAGGGGTATGGATGTTTTCATTATCCAATCTACCTGCAGTCCAGTTAATGAGAACTTAATGGAAACTCTTATTTTAATCGATGCAGTTAAAAGGGCTTCAGCTGGTAGGATAAATGCAGTTATACCCTACTATGGTTATGCAAGGCAGGATAGAAAGACAAAAGCTAGGGAACCTATAACAGCCAAGTTAGTGGCAGATCTACTGACAACAGCTGGTGCAGATAGGGTAATTTCTATGGACTTACACGCTGGACAGATTCAAGGATATTTTGATATTCCAGTAGACCACCTAACGGCAGTGCCTTTACTAGCTAATTACTTTAAGGATATAATTAGTCCTGATACTGTTGTAGTATCTCCTGACTTGGGAGGAGTTACTAGGGTAAGAAACTTTGCTAACGTCTTAGACTTACCAATTGCCATAATTGAAAAGAGAAGGCCGAAGGCTAACGTTTCAGAGGTTATGAATGTTATAGGAGACATAGAAGGTAAAGATGTTATCCTAGTAGATGATATTATAGATACCGCTGGAACTATCTGTCAAGCGGCAGCTGCCTTAAAGAAATTTGGGGCTAGGAAGGTATATGGCTGCGCTACCCATGGTGTCTTATCAGGTCCTGCAGTTGAGAGGATTTTTAATTCTGAATTAGAAAGCTTTGTTGTAACGGATACTATTCCTCTTCCAGAAGAAGCCATGGGTGGAAAGATAGAGGTAGTATCAGTAGCTAATATCTTTGCTGAAGCCATTAGAAGAATTAATACTAACGAATCCGTAAGCATTATCTTCGATTAAGCAGGAGTTGATAATTTGTACGTTATAGTAGGACTTGGAAATCCTGGAAAGAATTATGTTGAAACCAGACATAATGTAGGTTTTAAAGTTATAGATCTATTAGCTGAAAGGAATAATATCCAAATAAATAGGATTAAGTTTAAATCTGTATATGGGGAAGGCTTAATTGGCGACAAAAAGGTTATATTGCTAAAACCGCAAACATATATGAATAATAGTGGGATTGCAGTTAGAGAAATTGTCGACTTTTATAAAATCCCAGTTGAGGACATAATAGTAATAGTAGATGATATAGACATAGGCTTTGCTGACCTTAGGATAAGGCCTAAGGGCAGTGCTGGCAGTCATAATGGAATGAAATCAATCATATATCATATACAGGATGATAAATTTCCAAGGGTGAAAATTGGCATAGGTAAAAAACATCCAAATCAGGATTTGGCAGATTTTGTATTAGGTAGATTTACTGAAGAAGAAAAACCATATATAGATGATGCAATTCTAAATGCTGCCATGGCAGTAGAAGAAATGATTGTAAATGGCATAGAATCAGCCATGAATAAATTTAATAGAAAAACTAATAAGGCCCAGGAATAAACCTGGGCTTAATGTAGTTGACAAGGAGTAGAACGGCATGAACAATTTTTTACTTGATCCCCTTTTGAATATGGACTCCTATAGGGATTTGTTAAGGGATATAGAAAGAAAACTTAGTCCTATTTTCCTCTATGGCCTGATAGATGAAGATCTAGGACATTTTGTCTATGGACTCAATGAGCATCTAAATAAGCAGATACTTCTTGTTACCTATGATGAGGCTAAAAGTAAGAGGCTGTACGAGGACATAAGGAATCTTGGAAATGAAAATGTAGAGCATTTTCCCAGTAAAGAAAAGCTCTTTTATGAGATAGATGCCCATAGCTATGACAACATGAACCAAAGGTTGAAGGTACTCACTAAATTATTAAAGGGTGAGGAGATTATAGTCATAGCCTCCCTAGAAGCTCTCCTAGATAGGGTCGTTAAAAAGGAAATATTTGAAGACTACACCCAGACAATTGCCTTTGGAGAGCCTATAGATTTAGATAGCTTAACCTCTACCCTAATAGCTGGAGGTTATGAAAGGGTGCAAATGGTTGAGGGTATAGGACAGTTTAGCATTAGGGGAGGGATTATAGATATCTTTCCACCCAACAGCCAAAATCCCTACAGGATTGAGCTTTTCGACGATGAAGTAGATTCCATTAGAAGCTTTGATGTAGTAACCCAAAGGTCAATAGATGTATTAGATAGTATAAGTATACCTCCCGTTAGGGAAGTATTGATTTTAGAAGAATATAGACAGAAGATTCATGAAAATTTAAAGAAGGAGTTAGATAGTCATAACTATCAGGACAAAAACCTGGAGAAGTTTGGAAGATATTTAGAGAAGTTGGAAGAGAATTCATATATTTCCAATAGGCACCTAATCCTACCCTTTATACCTAAGAAATACCTGGGATCAATCCTAGACTATTTAGATGAAGATGCCTTAATCTTTCTAGATGAGCCCAAAAGGTTAGAGGAGAGGGCTGATGATTTTAAGGAAGAATTATATCTAAAGACTACAGACCTTCTAGAAGCTGGAGAGATCTTGTCAGCCCACGTTGGTATAGATTATGAATATAAGGATTTTATTAAGATGATCTTAGAAAGAACTACCCTAATGAGTAGTACCCTATTAAGGCCTTCTTATGATGTGGCTGGTAAAGCCATATACAGCTTTACTTGTAAATCCACTACCAACTATCATAATAAGATGGATTTGTTAGTGGAAGACCTGAAGTACTATAAATATAGGGGTTACAAGATCATCATCCTCTCTGGTACTGAAGAGAGGGGAATAAGGCTAAAGGAGACCCTTTTGGAATATGGAATTGATAGCACATTTAGCCCGGGCAAGAAGGGGGAAATAAAGTCAGGTCAGCTATTTATAACTACAGGTAGCGTCCAGGGCGGTTTTGAGTATAGCAATATTAAATTATTAGTCATAAGCGATAGGGAAATCTTTGGAGCTCAAAAGAAGAAGACTAGGACTAAGAAGAAACCCAAGGAAACCATAAGCCTAGCTGATTTGACCGTAGGCACCTATATAGTCCATGAAAACCATGGAATAGGTCAATATGAGGGTATAGTTCAATTAGATATTCAAGGGGTTAAAAAGGATTATTTAACTATACGCTACAGGGGAGAGGATAAGTTATACATCCCTGTAGATCAGTTGAATTTAATCCAAAAATATATTGGCCCAGATTCTGCTAAGCCTAAACTAAACAAGTTAAATAGTGGAGAATGGCAAAGAACTAAGAAGAGGGCTAAAAAGGCCGTTGAGGATATGGCCGAGGACTTAATAAAGCTATATGCAAAGAGGGAGATGTTGGAAGGCTATGCCTTTAGCAAGGACACTCCCTGGCAAAAGCAATTTGAAGACCTCTTTCCCTATGAAGAGACGGAGGGACAGCTTAAGTCAATCGAGGAGATTAAAAGAGATATGGAAAAGCCAAAGCCCATGGATAGGCTGCTTTGTGGTGATGTAGGCTTTGGTAAGACTGAAGTTGCTTTGAGGGCAGCCTTTAAGGCGCTGATGGACGGAAAGCAGGTAGCCTTCTTGGTACCTACTACCATTCTTGCTCAGCAGCATTACAATACTATAGTGGAAAGGTTTAGGGGCTTTCCCATTAAGCCAGCTTTGTTAAGCAGGTTTAAAACTCCTAAAGAGATCAAATTAACCCTTGAGGGTATAAAAAATGGCCTGGTGGATATAGTAGTTGGAACCCATCGACTCTTATCCAATGACGTAAAATTTAAGGATTTAGGTCTCTTGATCATAGATGAGGAGCAGAGGTTTGGTGTTAAACATAAGGAGAAGTTAAAGAAACTAAGGGAAAACATCGATGTCTTAACCCTATCAGCAACCCCTATACCCAGAACCCTCCATATGTCCATGGTAGGTATAAGGGATATGTCGGTAATAGAGGAGCCGCCGGAGGAAAGGTATCCTATTCAAACCTATGTGGTAGAATTTAATGAACAGCTAATTAGGGATGCTATACTAAAAGAGGTATCCAGGGGTGGCCAGGTATACTTCGTCTACAATAGAGTTCAAACCATAGATAAGGTAGCTTCTAAACTTAGGGCTTTAGTGCCTGAGGCTAGGTTTACCGTTGCTCACGGCCAGATGTCTGAAAGACAGCTGGAAAATGTTATGATGGACTTTTACAATAGGAATCATGATGTTTTGGTCTGTACTACCATAATAGAGACAGGCCTAGATATACCCAATGTAAATACAATTATAATCTATGATGCGGATAAAATGGGATTATCCCAGCTTTATCAACTTAGGGGTAGGGTGGGTAGGTCTAATAGGATAGCCTATGCCTACTTTACCTATGAGAAAGATAAGGTCTTATCGGAAGTGGCTGAAAAGAGGCTTAGGGCTATTAAGGAGTTCACTGAATTTGGATCAGGTTTTAAAATCGCCATGAGAGACTTGGAGATTAGAGGGGCAGGGAACCTCTTGGGTACAGAACAGCATGGTCATATTGAGGCCATTGGTTACGACCTTTATGTTAAGTTCTTGAGGGAAGCCATAAGCAAGTTGAAGGGTGAAAAGGTGGAAGAAAGATTTGAAACCACTATTGATATAAGCGTAGATGGATATATCCCTAAGAAATATATAGAGGATGAAGAGTTGAAGATTGAAATCTATAAAAAGATTGCAGCCATAGAAAAGCTGGATGATTATAGTGAGTTGTTAGATGAGCTTATAGACAGATTTGGGGATGTTCCAAAAGAGGTTAATAATTTGATGACTATTTCCTATATCAAGGCCTTGGCCAATAGGAACCACATTAAGAACATAGTTCAAACTAATAAAAAGTTGAAATTAGAATTGACATCTAGCGATAAGCTTTCCTTAGAACTTATCCATCACCTATCGGAAGACTATGGAAGAAATCTTGTATTTAACTTATCCAACGATCCTTGTTTAGAATACAAGTATAGGAAGGACCTACTGGGAGAGCTAAAAACTTTAATAGAAAAAATTGATAGTTTTAATATGAATAAAAATTAGATATAATTATAATGAATCTATCTGTAATACTCCATCCGCAAGGTTGGAGTATATATTTTAATAAGGAGTATATATTAAATAAGTATGGACAAATACTTACATTTAACTGCTTCTATAAGAAAGGATGTTATAATTGAGAAAAATTTATAAAATGCTCATAATATTTACCCTACTTCTATCCATAGCCTTAAGCGCTTGTGCTAAAGATGTAGAAGGCTTGGTGGCCATGGTAAATGATGAAGGGATAACAGAGGAAGAGTTTGATACAGAATTTCAATTTTACAGGCAATCCTATGAGAGGCAACTAGGGGAGGATGCCTTAACGGAAGTGGGCTCCGATGGTAGGACCCTAGAGTCTAAAATTAAGGAAAATGTATTAAATACCTTGATAGTTGAAAAGCTGATAATGCAGGATGCAGAGACAAAAAATATTAGCGTTAGCCAAGAGGAAGTGGATGAAAGGATTGGAGAGATAATTGAAAATATTGGTGGGGAAGAGCAATTTAATGAATTCCTACAGTCCAATGGTATGACAATGGAATACTTTGAGGACTTCACTAGAAAGGATATACTATTTAGTAAACATAATAAGGAGTTTCAGGACAGCATAGAGATAAGTGAAGATGAAGCGGAAGATTACTTTAACCAGTATAAGGATGACTTGGTAATAGTAAGGGCTAGCCATATACTCTTGAGTACTGAGGAAGAAGGGCAAAAAGTTCTGGACGCCTTAGAAAAGGGGGAAAGCTTTGAAGAACTGGCCATTAGGGAGTCCAAGGATAGCCAATCTGCCATCAATGGTGGTGATCTAGGATATTTTTCTAGAGGTAAGTTTGCAGCAGTACAGGAATTTGAAAAGGCTGTATTTGAGCTAGAGGAAGGGGAAATAAGTGACCTAGTTAAGACGGAAGTAGGTTATCATATTATCCGCTTGGATGAAAGAATGGACACTTTTGAAGAGTTGAAGGATGAGATAATCTTAAAACTAAAGGATCAGTCCTATACTAGATATATAGAGGAATTGATGGATAAGGGGAAAATTAAGGTATATATAGAGATAGAGTAAATAAACTCAATAACAATAAATGACAATGATGCATAAAAATGACCTGTTAGTTGAATAATAATCTTACTAGATTGATAGTAAGGAGGATTTATTTTGAAGGCTACAGGTATCGTTCGAAGAATAGATGATTTAGGCAGAGTTGTCATTCCTAAGGAAATTAGAAGAACTCTAAGGATTAGAGAAGGAGATCCTTTAGAAATATTTACCGATCGAGAAGGCCAGGTAATTTTGAAAAAATATTCCCCTATTGGTGAGTTAAATGATTTTTCCAATGAGTATTGTGAAGCTTTATATGAAAACACAGGTCACATATCTATAATTTCTGATAGGGATATGATTATAGCCGTTGCAGGAGCTTCTAAGAAGGATTATTTAGAGAAGCGGATTAGCCCTGAATTAGAGAGGATAATAGAAAATAGGACTACTTATGTAACGGATGATGAAAATAGGCCCATCAAGATATATTATGAGGATGATAATGTGGAAGACTATGTATCCATGGTAATATCACCTATTGTGATGCAGGGCGATCCAATTGGTTCCGTTATCTTGTTATCCAAGGAAGCCAATAGCCACATGGGGGATATGGAAGTAATGCTCTTAGAAACGGCTTCAAAATTTTTATCGAAACAGATGGAAAATTAATACCTACATGCGTAGGTATTTTATTTTTTATATAAGATATTATTAAAAAGACAGTAATTTCACAGAAAGGGCTATTATTGTAAAGAATTCCAAATTCCTTCTTTATTGTCCTATATACTTGTGATATATTATATTATGTGATTTCTAGGATAGGATAAAATCAAGATATTGGAGATATTACAGGAATTAATATATAGATTATGATTATTAATAGAGATTGATAATGAGAATCCGATTTGAGGTGAAGAAATGAGCAAGGGAAATAGCTTTATAAAAGGTGCTGCCATTTTAGGAATTGCAGGGGTTATTGTTAAAATCCTAGGAGCTATCTACAGGATACCACTGGGTAATATAATTAAGCCAGAAGGTATGGGTTACTATCAGACGGCCTATCCCTTTTACGTTCTTATGTTGACCATATCCACTTCAGGAGTACCAGTGGCCATAGCCAAATTAGTTTCGGAGAAGTCCGCCATAGGTGATTATAGGAACGCCTATAAGGTCTTTAAAGTAGCCTTAACAGGCCTATTTATGGCAGGGATACTTACATCCCTCTTTGTCTTAATAAATGCAAGGGATATAGTTAACTCACTAGGCAATCCAAATGCCTATTATGCCTTAATAGCCTTGGTACCTGCCTTATTCTTCGTACCAATAATGTCAGCTTTTAGGGGCTTTTTTCAAGGAAGGCAGAATATGGTGCCCACTGCCCTGTCCCAAATAGCAGAGCAGTTTTTTAGGGTGTTAATGGGCTTAGGTATAACCCTACTACTTTTGGATTACGGAATTCCCATTGCAGCGGGGGGGGCTTCCTTTGGAGGTTCCATAGGGGCCATAGCTGGAACTATTGCCATCTACATAGTATTTTTAACTAATAAGAAAAGAATAAATGAAGAAATCCAGTCCTCCCCAATTAAGGAGGAATATAGGGTTAGTGCCATCGTCAAGGATTTGTTAATGATAGCCATCCCAATCACTATAGGGTCAGCTATTACTCCTATTTTAGATGCCATCGACGCCAGTATGGTTATTAAAAGGCTTCAACTAATTAATTACACTGAGGAAATAGCCAATGAATTATACGGCCAATTAAAGGGTTATGCCCAAACCCTAATAAATTTACCCCAGGTTTTTTCAGTATCCATAGCCATGAGCTTAGTACCGGCCATATCCAATGCAAGGGCCAGGAAGCAGAAGGCTGAAATAGAAGGTATAGTAAATTCGGGGATTAGAATTACCCTATTGATTGGACTACCCTGTGCCTTTGGCTTATTCGTTTTAGCAAGACCAATCATTGAGTTACTATACTTCAGCAATACCCAAGAGACCATCAGCAGCATAGGGGAAATTCTACAATACCTATCCTTTGGAGTAATTTTCTTAACCCTAGTGCAGGCATTAACATCCATGTTGCAGGGTTTAGGTAAACCTTTAATACCAGTTATAAACCTATTTATTGGTGCCATCTTCAAGGTAATTATTACCTATATCTTGTTAGTAGTACCTAGCCTAAATGTCAAGGGGGCTGCCATAGGAACTGTTTCAGCCTATGCAGTGGCTTGTATCCTTGATTTAATAAGCCTACGTATACTAACTAGGATGAGCTTTAACTTTAAGGATATTTTCATAAAACCATTTATTTCAGCAGCCTTAATGGCTCTTGTAGTTAAGCTTAGCTATCTAGCTATAATAAATATAATAGGTTCAAAACTTGCAACCCTAGTATCCATAATGGTTGGGGTAATAATATATGTTATATTATTGATAATAACGGGTACTATAACAAATGAGGATCTAATGCTATTACCCAAGGGAGATAGGGTAGCTAAGAGATTAGAAAAATACCGTATATTCAAATAGAAAAGAAGGAGTTTGTGATGGGTAAAATATATATAATAGGTTTAGGACCAGGTAGTATAGATAAGTTAACATTAGGGGCTGCAGAAAGGATAAAAAGCGGCAAGAAAAATTTCTTAAGGACTGAAGAACATCCTACTGTGGAGTACTTCAGACAACATAATATACCATATGAATCCTTTGACTATATATATGAGAGAGAGGAAAATCTAGATAAGGTTTATGAAAGGATAGTAGAGGAATTAATAAAGGCAGCAGAATGGGAGGATGAAATAAACTATTACGTACCAGGTAATCCCCTCTTAGCTGAAAAAACGGTGGAAATCCTCTTAAGTAAGGATTTAGATCTGGAAGTAATATCGGGTATGAGCTTCATAGAGCCTATTATAGAGAGTTTAGGTAGAGACCCTATAAATGGGCTTAAAATAATAGACGGAAGTGATTTGGACCAGCTTTCCTTAGACATCCATACTGATATTATCATAACCCAGGTATATAACCAGCGGATAATCAATGAGGTTAAAATTGCCCTATCTGAAATATACGGGGATGAATATAAGGTTTGGATTATTAATAGTGCAGGAATAGACAGCCAGGAAGAGGTATATAATATTCCTATATATGAATTAGATAGAATGGAAAATGTAGGCCACCTAACAAGTCTTTATGTACCAAAATTAGAAGAAAAAGATAGAAAAATATTTGATTTTAAGGACGTAATAGGTATAATGAAGATATTAAGAGGTGAAAATGGCTGCCCATGGGATTTAGAGCAGACTCACGAGTCCATAAGGCAGTCGGTTATAGAGGAAGCTTACGAGGTGGTAGATGCCATAGATAATGAAGATTACGACAGCCTTATGGAAGAATTAGGTGACCTACTCCTTCAGGTGGTTTTTCACAGTCAAATGGCTGATGAAGAAGGCTATTTTAATATAATTGATATCACTTCCGCGCTGGTAAACAAATTAATTTATAGACATCCCCACATATTTTTAGAAAAAAATGTAGATAATTCCAGTGATGTGGTATATAATTGGAATATGTTAAAGGATAGAAAGCGTGGATATAAGAACCTTACAGAGAAATTAAAAGATTTACCTAAGCTACCAGCCCTATTAAAAGCAAGTAAGCTTCAAGACAGAGCTGCAGATATAGGTTTCGATTGGGAAGATATCCAAGGACCTCTAGATAAGATAAAAGAGGAATATGAAGAGGTATTGGAAGCTATGAAAAAGTCTGATGATATGAAAATAGAAGAAGAGATTGGAGATCTATTGTTTGCGGTTGTAAATTTAAGTAGATTCCTGAAGGTAAATCCGGAAGTTGCTTTAAATAAAACCAATAATAAATTTATAAAAAGGATAGAATTGATGGAATTAGAAGCAGAAAAAATGGGTAAAAAATTAGAAAGCATGGATTTACAAGAAATGGATGAACTTTGGAATAGGGCTAAGGATTTGTAGGCAATCATAAAAAGTTTTACTTTTTATTTAGCTTAAAGAAAGAATAAAAAACTTATTTAGGGAGGAATTTTAATGAACAAAGCTGAATTAGTAGCTAGTATAGCAGAAAAAAGTAACTTAACCAAAAAGGATGCTGAAGCTGCTTTAAATGCATTTATCAAATCAGTAGAAGAGGCTTTAGCAAAAGGTGACAAGGTTCAGTTAGTTGGTTTTGGTACATTTGAAGTAAGACATAGAAAAGCAAGAGAAGGAAGAAATCCAAGAAATCCTGAAGAAGTAATTCAAATTCCTGCTTCAAATGCACCAGTATTTAAGGCAGGTAAAGCACTAAAGGAAATTGTTAATAAGTAGTAATAAATAAGTTAACTAAAAAATCAGGTTATATACCTGATTTTTTTTCAAGGAGTGATGGAGATTAGGATAGACAAGTTTCTTAAAAACTCTAGGATCATTAAGAGGCGTACCGTTGCCAAAGAGGCTTGTGAGCAGGGAAGGGTTTTAATAAATGGAAAGGTGGCCAAGCCTGGAGATGATGTTAAAGTAGATGATATAGTGGAGGTTATCTTCGGCAGCGGTAGTATGAAGGTCCAGGTGACCATGATTAAGGAAAGTATTGGTAAAAATGAAGCGGAAGAGATGTATAAGATCATATAAGTAAGGGAATCAATTATAGAAGATGGATTCTTTTTAAAATTTTTTCGAATTTTTATAAATTTACTTGCAAAAAAAGAAGGGAATAAATAAAAGATGTAGAAGAATAATATAAAAGGAATAAAATTTAATAATCAGCATCTTCTTTAAATATGCTAATACTAATAAGCCAGCAACTCCTTCAAATATACTTAAGTCCCAAGGAAAAGACCACAAAAGTGGTCTTTTCCTCATTTTTGAAAGCTAGATTGGCATAAAAGGGGGGTTATAAACATAAATATTAGAAAGTAAGGAGGGTTAATATGGGCGATATAAATTTAAGAGAGCAAAAAATTGTATTGGATGATAGAGAAAGATTAAATATAACAGGTGTGGAGTCTGTTGATAGCTTTAATGAGCATACTATAAATCTGTCTACTGTTAAGGGAGGTCTAAGCATAAAGGGAGAGGATTTGAACATATCTAATCTAAATCTAGATGAAGGTATAGTTAAGATTTCAGGTTTAATAAATAGCTTAACCTATACAAGCAAGGAAGGAGCCCCTAAATCCTTTATGGGTAAGATATTCAAATAAGTGGTGAAGGTGATGTCCCTGATAGATATTAAAGATGAATTTTGGATCTTTTTATTAGCCATAAATAATGGTCTCATCCTAGGTTGTTTTTATGATTTCTATAGGGTATTAAGGTATTTCTCCAGACCTAGGAAGCTAATAACTGCCATAGAAGATATTTTATTTTGGCTTATAGTTACCTTTATAACCTTTAAATTTTTCCTAAATAAAACCGATGGTGTTATTAGAGGTTTCGTAGTACTAGGATTTCTAATGGGTTTTATTTTTTACCTTAAGATAATTTCCCGATATAGTTACTCACTACTTAAGAAGATTTTCAAGTTGATATTGGAGTTATTTAATGAGATAATAAGGATAATCAGCTATCCCTTTAGAAAAATGGGAACTGTTATTGGAAAAAACTCCAATAAAACTCTTAAACTTATAAAAAGGACTTTGTTAGATGGGAAGAAATATATTGAAATAACTAAAAAGAAGAAATGAAACTCCATGAGAATAGAGGTCATATCATGAGGAAGAAAAGGAGAAAAAAGGTTAAAATCGGTAGAATAATCTTTTTAGGTATCCTTGTATATATTATGGTGATTTTAATCAACCAAAATAGGATGATTAGGGAATTGGAGCTTAAAAAGCTTACCCTACAAAAAGATATTGAAACTCTGGAATATGAGATTGAGGAATTAGAAGCAGAGATTGAAAAAAGTGATTCCTTGGAATTTGTTGAAAAGGTGGCTAGGGAAGAGCTAGGCATGGTCAAACCGCGAGAGATTATAGTAATAGATAAGGATAGGATAAAGAAAACTTTTTTAAATTTTTTTAAGATTGATAATAATTGACATATTAGGGTTTGTAGGCTATACTGAGAATGATAATATTTTTAATATTTTTAAGGAGGAATTACTTATTTATGCCTGTATCTGTTGGAGAAGTAGTTGAGGGCATTGTCACTGGAATTACTAATTTTGGTGCTTTTATTCAACTACCGGAAGGAAAAAGTGGACTTGTTCATATTTCAGAAATATCCCATGATTATGTAGAAAGAGTAGATGATTATCTGAAAAAGGACCAGAAGATTAAGGTAAAGGTACTATCTATTAGTGATGACGGTAAAATTAGTCTATCCATAAGACAGGTTAAGCCTAAGACTAATAGACCAGTAGAAATCGATTGGAATAAGAGAAATGAAGCCCAAAAATCCATGTCTTTCGAAGACAAACTAAATCAATTTTTAAGAGATAGTAATGAAAAGATGGATCAGCTGAAGACTAGGGATACTAGAAGAAACACTCGCAGTAGAAGATTTAACCATATGGACTAATTTGTTTATAAACCGGTTTATCCGGTTTTTTATTTTTCAAAATACCATAATTCTACATTTAAAGAGAAAAGAGTACTTTAACCCTTTAAATCTAGTAAAATCAATACTTTGAGAGTTAAAGTAACTTAATTTAACTTTTAATGAAGCCAGTTAAAGTAGTTTAAATTATCAGGAATAAATGTCTGAAATTTATTACTTTCTACAGTCTCATAATGACAAAATCTAAAGCCTTTATTTGGTATTATACAGTCAACAATACTAAATAGAGGTGAGATTGGTGTTAAAAATGGAGTCCGCAATCGGTAGGAAGAAGGTAGAATTAGATCTTAGTAAGGAAGAATTGTTCTTATTAATTATAGGCTTTTTTATAAGTAGAGCCTGCATCATTGAAAGACTGGCGCCCTTTGGAATATCATTTTTGAGTGCTTATCTCATAATTAAGGGATCAAATCCTTATCTCCTACTTTCGGTTATAATAGGATCTTTAAGCAATATGGGTTTAAAAGCTTTAGATTATGTATTGGCAGCTGGTAGCATTTATCTAATCTTTAATAAATTAAAGGAAATAGAGGACTTATCCTTAATAAAGTCGGCCCTATTAAATAGCATCATCTTCTTTTTGGCTAGATTAATCATAACTGGTCTTATTGAAGACTTTTACATCTATGACATCTTTCTAATCGTCTTCGAAGGGATCTTAGTTTTTACCATGACTTATATTTTTGCCTTTAGTTTACCTATTGAAGAGTTGAGGAGTAGGGAAATTAACAATGAAAAGCTTGTATGTTCTTTTATAAGCCTAGCATTAGTCCTATCAGGCTTAAAGGGCATTAGCTTAGCTGGAATAAGCTTAACTAATATAATCAGCATACTTCTTATAGTATTTTTAGCTTATAAGCAAGGGGTGTTGATGGGGGCGGTTTCGGGTAGTGTCTTAGGCCTTGTTACTTTTATGGGCAATCCGGAGATGCCTTTTATAGTCTCCATTTTAACTATAGGGGGACTTTTAGCTGGACTTTTTAGGGATTTAGGAAAAGCTGGGTCCATATTGGGCTTTATCCTAGGTAATGGAATTATAAGCTATTATATAAATAAATTAGGTACCCCCTTTATAGATTATAGGGAATTATTTATAGCTAGCATTTCCTTTTTAGCAGCTGCCCAATATTTAAAGCTGGACCTAGAAGAGCTATTTATCCCCACAACAAGCATCCGAAGGGAGTATGAAGAGAAAAAGCAAGAATACCTAGTTAAAAAAATAAATTATGTTTCAGACCTCTTTAGTAGTTTAAGTAAGACTATAATTAAAGCCATAGATGAAGAAGAGGCCTATTCCAAGGTAGACATTTATAATATAGTGGACAATGTGACAAATGCCACTTGCAAAAACTGTTCTAACTATGAAGGCTGTTGGCAGCAAGACTATTATACCAGCTATTATAAATTAGTAAATTTAATTGGCCTAACGGAAATTGGAAAGGACGATGAGGAAGAGCTGATAAATAAAATAAAGGATCAATGTATCAAGGCTAAGGAGTTAATTTATAACATAGATAAATACTTTTTACCCATGAAGGCGGAGCAGGTCTGGAATAAAAGGTTGATGGAGCAGAGGAGGCTGTTAGCAGATCAGCTTCAAAATTTTAGTACCATCATAGAGGAATTAAGCTTAGACCTATATTCAAATCCTGAATTCGATAATGAGCTGGAAGAGTTGTTGATTAGGGAAGTTAAAAATAAGCGGATAGATATTAAGGATTTGATGGTGTTAAGTTTACCAGAGGATTATTTAGAAATTCTAGTGGAGCTTCCAACAACTATCAAGGATATACGACAGGTAGAAAGATTGAGGAAAATCATTTCTAATGCCCTTGGTTATAAGCTATCCCTTGGCTATACCCTAGCTAATAATACTAGCAGCAACATCATTAGATTTAGAAAGGCTAATCGATATACAAGCTTTACTGAGGTAGCCAGCCTACCAAATTCTAATAATCAGCTATCAGGAGATAATTATTCCTTTGGTGAAATAGGCAACACTAACTATATTGCGATTTGTGATGGTATGGGGACTGGGAAGAAGGCTAGTAGGGAAAGCAGTATTGCCATAGAGCTATTGGAGAAGTTGATGGAGATTAACATGGACAAGTCTTTAATCATTAGAACTATTAATTCATTCTTAAGGATAAAATCCAACGACGAAAGATTTACTACTCTTGATTTAGGCTTTATAGACTTATATACTGGTAAATTACAGATGATAAAGAACGGATCACCCTGTGCATTTATAAAACGAAAGGATAGGGTAGATATAATAAGCTCCAAGTCCTTACCCATAGGGATCTTAGAAGATGTAGATTCAAAAATCTATGAGGAACAGCTGGAGGATGGTGACATTCTAATAATGATGTCCGATGGTGTGCTGGATTGTAATTCTGGCGAAGAGGATTCTGTTGAGTGGATGAAGAGGATTATAATGAATATAAATTCCAACAACCCCAAGAAGATAGTCAATGAAATTATAAATAGGGCTAGTTTTATATGTAAGGGCCAAGCTAAGGATGATATGACTGTTATTGCCACTAAGATTTGGAGAAGCTTATAGGGAGAAAAATCTCCCTTTTATTTTGTTTTTAATATTAACTTTTATTGAATCTTAAGGTATTATAGTATATAAAAGAAAAATGGTGATTCTATGGAAAAAAAGGCCTTGGACAATATAAGGAAGTATAAATTGATCAATCATCAGGATAATATAGTGGTAGGCGTATCTGGCGGACCAGATTCTATGGCTTTATTATATGCCTTACTTTATGCTAGGGAATATATTGATTTTAATATACTAATTGCTCATGTAAATCACGGTTTAAGGGGGGATGAGGCTCTTCGGGATGAAGTATTTGTAAAAAACACAGCAGATAAATTAAAGTTGCCCTTTTTTTCTACCCAGGTGGATATGGTTGAATATGCAGCTAAACATGGGATATCCGAAGAAGAGGCTGGTAGGGAATTGAGGTATGGCTTTTTTAGAGAGATCTTAAAAACCTATAAGGGTGGAAAAATAGCAGTTGCCCATAATATGAACGACCAGGCTGAAACCCTATTGATGAGGATAATCAGGGGCACAGGTATAGATGGTCTTTGTGGTATGTATTTTTCTAATGAGGACATAATTAGGCCTTTATTAAATATTAGACGGGAAGAAATAGAAGAATACATAAGGGCTAAAGGGATAGAAACTGTATTAGACAGAACAAATTTAATACCCATCTATACTAGGAATAAAATAAGGTTGGAGTTAATACCTTATTTAGAGGAAAACTTCAATCCCAATCTAATGGAAGCCCTTTGGAGGCTGTCTCAGACTAGCCAAGTGGATAAGGACTTCCTCAATAGATATACTTTGGGAAAATATGCTGAAGCCTGTATTAGTGAGGATAAGGAAGCTATAATCATAGATAGGGATAAATTTAAGGACTTAGACCCTAGTATCCAGCAAAGAATGATTATTTTGGCTGTTACAAGGCTTATGGGTGTCTTTCAGGGCTTTGGGGAGTTACATATTAGCAGGGTTAATGAGCTGTTTTTATCAGGGGAGACTGGAAAGCTGATCCAGCTGCCTAAGGATTTGGTTGCTAGGGTAGATTATAATCGGTTGGTAATTGAAAAGGCTAGTAAAAAGGCCATAAAACCCTATGTTTATGAATTAGAAATTGGGTATAATTATTTTAGTGACTTAGGGTTCGCCTTGAATTTAAGGCTTTTAGACCAGGCTGAGACCTTTAAAGAGAAAAACATAGACAATATCAAGTACTTCGATTATGATAAAATAAAGGGTAAGCTTCTTCTTAGGAATAGAAGGAGTGGAGATAGGTTCGTACCCCTAGGTATGAGGGGGAGTAAAAAGCTTAAGGATTTCTTTATAGACCTGAAAATTTCCAGAGATGAGAGGGATAGGATCCCCTTAATTCTCGATGATGAAAATATTATTTGGGTAGTAGGCTATAGAATAAGTGACCTATATAAGATTACCAAGAAGACGAAAAAAATATTGGCAATAGAATTTATCAAATTGACCAAGGAGGACTAGGATGAAGAAGAGTTTTGTTAAGGAAGTATTATTAAGTGAGGAAGAGATAGAGGCAAGGGTTAAGGAATTAGGAAAAGAGATAACTAAGGATTATGAAGGAAAGAACTTATTAGTGGTAGGTATACTAAAGGGTGCAGTCATATTTATGGCAGAACTTTGTAAGCATATTGACCTGCCCATTATGATAGATTTTATGGCTGTTTCCAGCTATGGTTCCTCTACTGAATCAACTGGTGAAGTTAAGATAATAAAGGACTTAGATTTCTCTGTTGAGGGTAAGGATGTCCTAATAGTTGAAGACATTATCGATACAGGTTTAACACTATCCTACCTATCAGAAATTTTGAAGAAGAGGGGAGCCAATAGCGTAAGAATAGCTACCCTATTGGATAAGCCCGACAGGAGGAATATAGAGGTAAAGGTGGACTATCTGGGCTTTTCAATACCAGATGAGTTTGTTGTGGGCTATGGTTTAGATTATGCGGAGTTGTATAGGAATTTACCCTATATAGCGGCAATAAAGGAAGAAGTTTACAGCTAATAGATTGAATAAATCTCCCTAGTGTGTTATAATGAGGAGATTATAATACAAAATAGATATCTACCCAAAATTGGAGGGAGGACTTGTATTGAGAAGGTTTTTTAAAGGAATGAGCATATACCTATTAATCATAATATTGATTATGTTCGGCGTTAGGATGGTAGGTACAGATATAGAAACTGTTAGTGAAATTGACGTAACAGAATTGGTAGAACAATTGGAAGCAGATAACATAGAATCCATACACATGGATGGGCGTAAGGTAGAAGGTATCTTTAAGGACGGGACTAAGTTTTCGACTAATCTACCTAATGAGTTTAGAGGAACTTTCTATGATAACTACCTAAAGGATAAGGTAGATCGAGGCTTAATCAGATATAGCAGTGCACCAGATGCCGTTAGGCCTTGGTATGCAGATATTTTTCCAACCTTGCTAGTCTTATTTGCCTTTGCTGTCTTCTGGTTTGTATTTATGCAGCAGTCCCAAGGGGGAGGCGGCGGTAAGGTAATGTCCTTCGGTAAGAGTAGGGCAAAGTTGCATAGGGAAGATGATGGTAAGCTGGTTACCTTTGCTGATGTAGCTGGCTTACAGGAGGAAAAGGAAGAACTTCAAGAGATTGTAGACTTTCTTAAAAATCCAAGGAAATATATGGAGCTTGGAGCTAGGATACCTACTGGAGTGTTGTTAGTTGGACCACCTGGTACTGGTAAGACCTATTTAAGTAGGGCTGTAGCAGGGGAAGCAGGAGTACCCTTCTTTTCCATCTCGGGTTCAGACTTCGTGGAGATGTTCGTAGGTGTAGGAGCCAGTAGGGTAAGGGACTTGTTTGAACAAGCTAAGAAGAACTCACCCTGTATAGTCTTCATAGACGAGATCGACGCTGTAGGTAGGAGAAGGGGAGCCGGAATGGGTGGTGGCCATGACGAAAGGGAGCAAACCCTAAATCAACTATTAGTTGAGATGGATGGTTTTAGTGCCAATGAAGGAATTATAGTAATGGCAGCTACCAATAGGCCTGATATTTTAGACCCAGCCCTATTAAGACCAGGAAGATTCGATAGAACAATACATGTAGGACTGCCAGATATTAAGGGTAGGGAGGCCATTCTTAAGGTTCATACTAGGAACAAGCCCCTAGATGATGATGTGGATCTTGAAGTAATAGCCAAGAGGACACCAGGCTTTTCACCGGCAGATTTAGAAAACCTGGTTAATGAAGCGGCCTTGTTGACTGCCAGGCATAATCTTAAGAAGATACCCATGTATTTAATAGAGGAAGCTTCTATTAAGGTACAGGCAGGTCCAGAAAAGAAATCTAGGGTAGTAAGTGAAAAGGAAAGAAGGCTTACAGCCTATCATGAAGCAGGACACGCTTTGACCTCAAGGTTGCTACCTGGTATGGATCCTGTACACCTTATAACCATAATCCCAAGGGGTATGGCAGGAGGCTTTACGGCCTATATCCCTGAAGAAGACGTTAACTACGTAACTAAGAGTCAGATGGAAGATAGATTAGTAACATTACTTGGTGGTAGGGTGGCTGAGGCCTTAGTATTAGGGGATATTAGTACAGGGGCTCAAAATGATATTGAAAGGGCCACAAAAATAGCAAGACAGATGATTACCCACTATGGTATGAATGAAAAATTAGGACCTATGACTTACGGAACAGATGATGAAGAAATATTCCTAGGAAGGGATTTTGGTAGAACTAGAAATTATTCTGAGGAAGTAGCTGCTGAAATAGATAGGGAAATGAGAAGGATGATTGATACGGCTTATAGTAGGGCTGAAAAACTAATCAGCGAAAACCTTGATACCCTTCATAGGATAGCTGAGGCCTTACTAGAAAAGGAAACCCTAGATGCTAAAGAGTTTGAAGAAATATTCCAAGGCAAAACTATCTATGAGCTTATGGCTGAAGAAGATGGAGCCAAGGAAAACGAAGAAGAAAATGAAGAATTTCCACTGGATAATCTAGAAGGTAAGAAGGAAGAAAGTAAAAAGTTTGATGGTAAGACTTTGGAAAGTGATATAGAAGCTATGTCGGAAGAATCTGAAAAAGAAGACAGAAACGATAGGGTATAGGCAAGGGGATCTTAGGATCCTCTTTTTCTATGTCATACTAAAGTTTTTCTATGTGATACTTAAGGAAAATTGAATTATTTTAGAGGCATATTTTGAAAAAAAGTATCCTAATTGGGGTATTAAATTATAGGATGAATATAAGGAGGAGGAAAATGTACACTGGATATGTTACTGATATAGAGGGGATAAAAGTTGGTCATAGCTGTTCTATAGAAGGTTTGACTGGCTGCACCGTTATTATATGTGAGGAAGGTGCCACTGGCGGTGTAGATGTTAGGGGTTCAGCCCCTGGTACAAGGGAGACGGACCTATTTAAGGCGGAAAATATGGTGGATAAGGTCCATGGCATAGTCTTAACTGGTGGTTCAGCCTTCGGTTTAGAAGCGGCATCTGGAGCTATGAAATATTTAGAGGAAGGGGGTATAGGCTTCGACGTTGGAGTTACCAAGGTACCCATAGTGGCCTCAGCTGTTATATTCGATTTAAACATAGGAGACCATAGAATAAGGCCGGACTTTAAAATGGGCTATGAGGCTGCTAAAAATGCAAGTGAGAAGGAAGACAGGCAAGGCTGTATCGGATGTGGTATGGGGGCTACAGTAGGAAAGGTCTTAGGTCCCAAATTTGCAATGAAATCTGGCTTGGGTAGTGCAACAATTCAGTTGGGAGATTTAAAGGTATCTGCCATGGTAGCGGTAAATAGCTTTGGGGATGTTTTTGATTATAAAAGCAAGGAGCAAATGGCGGGAGTATATGATTATGAAAAGAAGAGATTATTAAATACTATGGATATCCTGAAAAAGGGATATGCTAGTGACCCATTCCTAAAAAATACAACTATTGGAGTTATTGTCACCAATGCTAAATTGACTAAGGCCCAAGCGAATAAAATAGCCCAAATGGCCCATAATGGCTTTGCCAGATCTATTAATCCTATCCATACCATGTATGATGGAGATACCATCTTTACTATGGCTACCAATAGGGTGGAAGCAGATATAAGCCTATTGGGCACTTTGGCTGCAGAGGTTATGTCCCAAGCCATAACTAACGGAATCGTCTATTCAGATAGCCTGGGTGGTCTATTAAGCCATAAGGACATAAAATAAATATCTTGACTATTTTTATGAGTTAATTATAATAGTCTTGATAGTCTTGTATATTGCCGACATCTAGTATTAGAGTTGGACAAGAATAGGGAATGACTGATATAATTAAAAAACGACTGGTATCCTATGGAGCCAGAACGGAGGTATGTATTATGAAAAATGGAAAGTACTTAAATGTTAGGAGGATGGCTATAATAGGCATCCTTGGAGCTGTATCTATAGTATTAGGTTTTACCCCCTTGGGTTTTATACCCATTGGTCCTACTAGGGCTACTACTATGCATATTCCAGTCATAATAGCTGCCCTTGCAGAAGGACCTATTGTTGGAGCCAGTGTAGGCTTGATCTTTGGTTTATTCAGTATTTTTCAGGCCATCACCAACCCGACTCCAGTTTCTGTAGTTTTTTATAACCCAATAGTGTCGGTCCTGCCTAGGGTATTGATAGGTATAACCAGCTATTATGCCTATGTGGCCGTTAAGAAAATGGGCAATAAGAGGACCCTGCTGATGCTAAATATTATCTGGTTAGCCATATTAGCATATTTATGCTATGGCATCTATTTAAATATTGTAAACTCAGATGGTATCCTATTGATATTGATGAATATATTGTTGATAATCCTAGTACTACTTATGTCCTATTTTAGTTTCAAAAGGATGGGCAGCCAATCCCTAGATGTTATAATAGCTACTATAGTGGGTACCCTAACTAATACTGTAGGAGTTTTATCAGCCATCTATCTCCTACATGCGGAGAAGTTTGTAGCTGGGCTTGGCTTAGACATAAGTGCTGCCCGAAAGACCATTTTTGGTCTGGCCTTTACAAATGGTATACCTGAAGTAATCATAGCAATTATTGTTGTTGTTAGTGTTATTGGAGCGCTTAAATTAAAAGAAAGAGAATAGAGGGAGAAAATTGTTGTTAGTAATAGATGTTGGTAACACTAATATAGTATTTGGAGTTTATGAGGATAAAAAGTTAATAAATAATTGGAGAATCGCTTCAGAGAAGAACAGGACTAGCGATGAATATGGACTCCTCTTTAAGCAAATCTTTAGCCATTATGGCATAGGGTCTGAGGATATTGATAGCATAATAATTTCATCTGTAGTTCCTCCGCTTATGCACACCCTACAAGCCATGTGTATTAAGTACTTCAATATGGAGCCCCTGATAGTTGGTCCTGGTATTAAGACGGGCATGGATATAAAGTACGACAATCCTAAAGAAGTTGGGGCTGATAGGATTGTAAACGGGGTAGCCGGCTTTGATAAATACGGCGGTCCATTGATAATCGTCGACTTTGGAACGGCTATTACCTTCGATGCCATATCAGCTGAAGGAGATTATTTAGGAGGGGTAATAGCTCCTGGTATCAGCATATCCTCTGATGCCCTGTTCTCTAGAACTGCCAAACTACCAAAGGTTGAAATTGCTAAGCCTAATAGGGTAATAGGTAAAAATACGGTAAACAGCATCCAATCAGGCCTAGTTTATGGCTGTATAGGCTTGGTGGATTATATAATTGAAAAGATGATGAATGAAATGTCGGAAAATGGAGAAAAAGTTAGAGTAATAGCAACTGGTGGTTTTGCTAACTTAATCAGCAAAGATAGTAAATATATTGAAGCAGTCGACAATATGTTGACTTTAGAAGGTTTAAGAATTATCCATGATAGAAACAGATAAGTAGATTTGTCTACTTATCTGTTTTTATAAGGAATTAAGTTTTATAATACTTTAGGATCATAAGTAAATATATAAAGTAAGATTTTCAATATTGCTTCCTCATTCTATACATTTTGGAAGCTTTTCTTATAATTAAAACTTGTAAACATACGAGGTGTAATAATGAGGATTGGAAATATAGAGCTAAAAAATAAATTGGTACTAGCCCCTATGGCAGGAATTACGGACCTGCCCTTTAGACTCCTATGTAAGGAGATGGGGGCTGACCTAGTCTTCACAGAGATGGTCAGCGCAAAGGGAATCTATTATGGAGATGAAAATACTAAGAACTTATCCCAAACGGATTCTAAGGAGAGGCCTGTTGCTATGCAGATATTCGGTTCTGACCCTATGATTATGGCCAATGTAGTTGAAAATTATATAAATCATAGGGATGACATAGATATAATAGATATAAATATGGGTTGTCCGGCTCCTAAAATAGTAAAGAATAATGATGGTTGCGCCTTAATGAAGGATCCTGAACTAGTTAGGGAGATTATCAGGAATATAGTTAAGGTTTCTAAAAAGCCCCTAACTATTAAAATAAGAAAGGGTTGGGATAATGAAAGTATCAATGGAATTGAAATAGCAAAGATAGCCGAGGAAGAAGGAGTAAGCGCCATTACAGTACACGGCAGAACTAGGGAGATGTTTTATTCAGGAAGGGCGGATTGGGACTTTATCAAGGAAGTAAAGGAGAGGGTAAAAATTCCTGTTATAGGTAATGGAGATATTTTTGAGCCGGAAGATGGAATAAGGATGCTGGACTATACTAAGTGTGATGCCATAGCCATAGGTAGGGGTTCTATGGGAAATCCCTGGATCTTTAGGAGGATTATCAATCTAATGGAGGGGAAGGAAGACTTCCTGCCCACAGTGGAGGAGAGAATAGATATGGCCATAAGACATCTAGAAATGGCCTGTGAATATAAGGGAGAAATAGTTGGTGTTAAGGAAATGAGGAAACATATAACTTGGTATTTAAAAGGAATGAGGGATTCTAATCCGGTTAAAAATGCTATCAATAGGATGATAGATAAGGAAGAAATCAAGGAAACTCTCTTAAGATATAGGGACCAAAATCGGAATTAGTTATACCCACCATCTCCATATCATATAATATAGAAAAGTTTGAATGATATGGAGGTGGTATTATAGAGCTACTCTATATAATATCTCCTGAAAGATATAGAGGATTCTTGAATAAGGGAATTAGCAAATATCTATATAGAATCTTTAATGTGAATTTTTTAGCTAGAAAACTATCCGATATATATAAGGATGGTTCAGCTATGGGACATATTTTTGGCATCAATTTAAGACCTTTAAATGATGAGGAGGACTTAAGGTCTTATATAGAAAGTATAAAAAGGCTTAGGGATGTGGATTATAATAAGATCTATATAGAAGAAGAACTTCCCTTTGAATGTAAGAAGGAAATTGCTGATAGTTTAGAAGTTAGGCTTGCAGATGGAAATAACCTATTTAAAGAAAACTTGCCATATCTTATAGCTGGAATTATTAAATATATAAAAAGGGATATTAAAAAAAATGAAGTTTTGCTTATGTGTAATACCAAGGACGAAGCCCTAGAACTTATTTCTGCCATAGCAGATTTTTTTAGCTTTATTTCGGTCTGGGGGTTAAATCAAGGAGATGGTGAAGCTCTTCATGAAGAAGTCTTAACTGATATAGGCATCTCAATTTATCTACCACAACAGGACAATTTTTCTCTTAAAAAGTATGGTTTTATAATCAATACATTAAATCATCTACCTCTGAATATAATAGATGTAAAAAGCAGCAGCGTTATAGTAGATCTGAGTAGGGATAAACCCTTAAGGAAGCAAAACAACTTAGTTATAGAAGACCTTTACTTTGATATTAGCCCTTTTGAGCTAGATAGCAATGGCTGGATAGGAGGGCATGTATCTTCAGCCCTATACGCATGTATATATGGAGATAAGCCTAATAACTTTAGCTTAGTATCCAGCAATGGAAAAATAGAAAGCTTAGAAAATATTCTCCATCAAGGGCTTAAATTAAAAGGCTTTTTTTAATACTTGACAAGATGTAAGCCCTTGATTATAATAGTCTGCATACAAACAGAGATAGGAATTTTGTGAAAATATAGTATTAATATATATTATCTTAATTGTTGGAATGAAAAGGAGAGAGTTTGGATGGCTGAAAGAGAAGTTTTTCTAACTGTAAACGGTTTAGCAAAATTAGAAGAGGAACTGGATATCTTAAAATCCGTAAAGAGAAAAGAGGTTGCAGATAAGATTAAGCAAGCTTTAAGCTTCGGAGATATAAGTGAAAACTCTGAGTACGACCAAGCTAAGACTGAACAGGCACAACTAGAAGAAAGAATTGCTAAGTTGGAAAATATGCTTAGAAATGCTAAAATAATAGATGAGGATGAGATTACTACAGATAAGGTAAGCATAGGATCCAAGGTTTTAGTCAAGGATTTAGAATATGATGAAGAAATGGAGTATGTCATCGTAGGTTCTGCAGAGGCAGACCCTTATGAAGGTAGAATTTCTAATGAGTCACCATTAGGAAGGGCTTTATTGGGTCATGGCATAGGGGAAATAGTAGAGGTAAATGTTCCTGATGGAGTTATTAAGTATGAAATACTAAAGATAACTAGGTAGTTGTATGTAATACTAAGGAGGAAATTAAATGACCGAAGTAGAACAAAATTTGAATGAAATGCTAATGATGAGGAGAGAAAAGCTAAAGGAATTAATTAAAAAAGGAAAAAATCCTTATCAAATTGAAAAATATGACTATACCCATCATAGTACTGAAATAAAGGAAAACTTTGAGGAATTAGAAGGTCGAGAAGTATCCGTTGCTGGCAGGATCATGTCTAGAAGAGGTCATGGTAAGGTTAGCTTCTTAGATATACAGGATAGTGAAGGTAGGATTCAAATTTTCGCTAAATTCGATATATTAGGAGAAGAAGGCTATGAAGATTTAGCCCTATATGACATAGGAGATATTATAGGGGTAAAGGGCGAAGTTTTTAAAACTAGAACAGGTGAGATTTCTGTAAGGGCTAAGGAAATCCTTTTATTATGTAAATCCTTGCAGATATTACCTGAAAAATGGCATGGCTTAAAAGATCAAGACCTAAGATATAGGCAAAGATATGTAGATCTAATAGTCAACCCGGAGGTAAAGGAAACCTTCGTATTAAGGACTAAGATTATAAAGGCCATAAGGGAGTATTTAGATGATAGGGGCTTTTTAGAAGTAGAGACGCCTATTCTAAATACTATTGCAGGTGGAGCTAACGCTAGACCCTTTATAACCCATCACAATACCTTAGATATAGATATGTATCTAAGGATTGCCAATGAGCTATACCTAAAGAGGCTTATAGTTGGAGGCTTTGAAAAGGTATACGAAATGGGAAGGATGTTTAGGAATGAGGGTATGAGTCCTAAACACAACCCAGAGTTTACTAGTATAGAATTATATCAAGCCTATGTAGATTATGAAGAGATGATGAGGCTGACTGAGGATCTGATTTCCTATGTGGCAGAAAAGGCTTTAGGTACTTTAAAGATAAACTATCAAGGGACTGAGATAGATCTTACCCCACCTTGGAGAAGATTAGATATGGAAGAAGCTATAAGGCAATATGCTGGGGTAGATTTCTCCAAAATCAATACAGATGAAGAAGCTAGAGAAGTGGCCAAGGCCAAAGGTTTAGAAATTGAAGAGGGTATGACTAGAGGCCATATTATCAATGAATTCTTTGAGGAATTCTGTGAAGAACACCTAATTCAACCTACTTTCATAATAGGACATCCGGTAGAAGTCTCTCCTTTAGCTAAGAGGAATCCTGAAGATCCTAGAAAGACTAACAGATTTGAAGCCTTTATGAACGGGTGGGAAATTGCCAATGCCTTTTCCGAATTAAATGACCCAATCGACCAAAGGGAAAGGTTTGAAGAACAAGTTAGACAGAAAGAAGCAGGGGATGCTGAAGCTCATCCAATGGATGAAGACTTTATAAATGCAATTGAAGTAGGGCTTCCACCTACAGGTGGTTTAGGTATAGGGATAGATAGATTGGTTATATTATTAACTAATCAGCCAAGCATTAGGGATGTATTGTTGTTCCCAACTATGAAGCCCCTACAAGATCAGTAGTAAGATAAAAGATCCTAAATAGTATAAATGTAAACCGTTTAGTATAAATGTATACCGTTGGTATCCAGTAAATAGTATGAATATAATAATGTTGTGCATTTTATAATAAATGGTGTTTGGTGAAGTTCTATATTTTGAGTGTTAATACAAACATTTATAGTAAGAAGTATATTTAAGTATATTTAAGTATATAAGAGTAACTACTGTTTATATGATTAACATAAGGATATATAGGAGAAATATTAATAACTTATCTTTTAATACAAAAAAGTGATACGGCTGTATCACTTTTTCTTTTGCTATATTATATAGCAATACAAAATAGCATATACAAACATAGCTTCTTAAGGGGTTTAGGCTTAAGAGGTATAGGGATGGAGAAGAACTTTAAAAAAATTACTAAAAAGGATTGACTTCTTTAAAAGTATATGCTACAATGATAGTCCAGTCGGAGGTCGACCGAATTCGACAACTGAATTCTAGATTGAATTTAAAAGTCGATTTAAAATATGTTGACAACCGATTTAGATTATTGTATACTATTAAAAGTCGGCTCTAAAAAAACCGCCGACAAAAATTAAAAAGAACTTGACACAAACTTAAAAATGTGTTAAGCTATAGAAGTCGCCTCGAGAGAGGCGGACACAGAACCTTAAAAATTAAACAGTGTGAGGTACTTTGAATTAACCATACAAGGATTTATCCTTGTCAGTTCAAAGACTAATATAGTCAGCAAAAGAGCTAAATCAAACTTTTTTAGTGAGAGTTTGATCCTGGCTCAGGACGAACGCTGGCGGCGTGCCTAACACATGCAAGTCGAGCGAGGAACTTGCAACTGATTCCTTCGGGATGAAGATGTAGGTTTCCTAGCGGCGGACGGGTGAGTAACGCGTGAGAAACCTGCCTTTCACTAGGGGATAGCCTCGGGAAACCGGGATTAATACCCTATGACACTTAAGGGTCGCATGGCCTTTAAGTTAAAGCGCTTTAGCGGTGGAAGATGGTCTCGCGTCCCATTAGCTAGTTGGTGAGGTAAAGGCTCACCAAGGCGACGATGGGTAGCCGGCCTGAGAGGGTGACCGGCCACACTGGAACTGAGACACGGTCCAGACTCCTACGGGAGGCAGCAGTGGGGAATATTGCACAATGGAGGAAACTCTGATGCAGCGACGCCGCGTGAGTGATGAAGGCCTTCGGGTCGTAAAGCTCTGTCCTAGGGGACGATAATGACGGTACCCTAGGAGGAAGCCCCGGCTAACTACGTGCCAGCAGCCGCGGTAATACGTAGGGGGCGAGCGTTGTCCGGATTTATTGGGCGTAAAGGGTTCGTAGGCGGCCGATTAAGTCAGGTGTGAAAGGTCACGGCTTAACCGTGGTAAGCACTTGAAACTGGTTGGCTTGAGTTAAGGAGAGGGAAGTGGAATTCCTGGTGTAGCGGTGAAATGCGTAGATATCAGGAGGAATACCAGTGGCGAAGGCGACTTCCTGGCCTTAAACTGACGCTGAGGAACGAAAGCGTGGGGATCAAACAGGATTAGATACCCTGGTAGTCCACGCCGTAAACGATGAGTGCTAGGTGTTGGGGGTCAAACTTCAGTGCCGCAGCTAACGCATTAAGCACTCCGCCTGGGGAGTACGTGCGCAAGCATGAAACTCAAAGGAATTGACGGGGACCCGCACAAGCAGCGGAGCATGTGGTTTAATTCGAAGCAACGCGAAGAACCTTACCAGGGCTTGACATCCCTCTGCCCGGTCTAGAGATAGGCCTTTCCCTTCGGGGACAGAGGTGACAGGTGGTGCATGGTTGTCGTCAGCTCGTGTCGTGAGATGTTGGGTTAAGTCCCGCAACGAGCGCAACCCTTGCTTCTAGTTGCCATCAGGTAAAGCTGGGCACTCTAGAGGGACTGCCGATGACAAATCGGAGGAAGGTGGGGATGACGTCAAATCATCATGCCCCTTATGTCCTGGGCTACACACGTGCTACAATGGTCGGTACAGCGAGCAGCAAGCCAGTGATGGTAAGCGAATCTCTGAAAGCCGATCTCAGTTCGGATTGCAGGCTGCAACTCGCCTGCATGAAGCCGGAGTTGCTAGTAATCGCGAATCAGAATGTCGCGGTGAATGCGTTCCCGGGTCTTGTACACACCGCCCGTCACACCATGGGAGTTGGAAATGCCCGAAGCCAGTGAGCTAACCCTTTGGGAGGCAGCTGTCGAAGGCAGGTCCAATGACTGGGGTGAAGTCGTAACAAGGTAGCCGTATCGGAAGGTGCGGCTGGATCACCTCCTTTCTAAGGAAGATTAAAGTACCCACACTGTTTGATTATAAATATGCGTGGGGGTGTAGCTCAGTTGGGAGAGCGCCTGCCTTGCAAGCAGGAGGTCAGGAGTTCGACTCTCCTCATCTCCACCATTTTCAATTGAGAGTTAATAATCTATAATTCTCAATGGACATTGAAAACTACAGAGCAATATCATGAGGTCAAGTTACTAAGAGCATAGGGTGGATGCCTAGGCACCAAGAGCCGATGAAGGACGGGATAAGCGCCGATACGCTTCGGGGAGCTGCAAATAAGCGTTGATCCGGAGATTTCCGAATGGGGAAA